>Ga0228711_1012201_pt1 | contig 10623 bp, 7 predicted proteins | sample MedpolnodulmetaG_2_FD_177996 | JGI IMG/M metagenome (GOLD analysis project Ga0228711, IMG submission 177996) | Root nodule microbial communities from Medicago polymorpha collected in Santa Monica, California, United States - brown nodules | ecosystem: Host-associated > Plants > Roots > Nodule...
GTTAGTAGCTAACTCTACATTTGTAACATAGGATTCCATTATACATTGTCTCATTAGCTTTATTTGTATCCTTTCAACTTTTAGGCACATATGATTTACATTGGAAAATCTAAATGGATTAATGATATGATACCTGTAAGGACAAATATGATGAGAGTGGAATCAAGATATTGAGGAACAAAAAGTGAGCTTGGTTCCATAGTGATAAAACCAACGTGCAAGCGTCTTTCAGATATTCTACCACCATGACTCTCTAACACTCTCATCTCTCCTGCACCAGTCTTCACCACACGCTTGGAGTTTTGCAACAAGAACAATTTTTTGTCTGGCGTTGAAGGTCCATTTTCTCTATCTTCTGCCTCCGACATTCCAATTGTCATGGACACACCATGACAAAGAATAAGAAGCATGATCAAAAGAGGCGCTTTGTTTCCCATGATTTTTGACTATTTTTGTATTGCTTACAATTTGAAGCTAGCTTGAGTGATAAGGAAGAACAAAGAGAGTCTATTTATAATAAAAAGATAGTGGGAGATAATTCTTTTTGGAGGAGATACATGTCATACATGTAGAAATTTAGGGATCTTGTTGACCATGTATTGTGCTATTTTGGAGACAAACATTCTATCAAGGACAAACAAAGTCTTATGATTGAAAACTTCTACTATTATAACATTCATGGCTTTATTTTTTTTTAATGACTTTTACTCCATTGCAATATTTTCCTTCTTATTAATTATAATTATAATTAGTATTGGATGTTTTGAGTCTAGAAAAACTATTTGAAAAGTGAGGTAACCATATAAAATATCATTTTGTAAGAAGAAATGATAAAAAGAATTAGACCATGTTCTTAATTGTTTTCTTATTGTGTTAATTTTGTAGCAAGTACAAAATAACATTAGCCATACTTGTTAATTTTTTGTCAAAATATATCTAAAACATGCAGGGTGTTTTTGTCTGTTACAAACAACAAAAATAAACATATTTATCTCATAAATCTTGCATGTGAGACTTTTTTTGGCTAAAATATGATATTCGTCCCTTATAATATGCTATTAAAAAAAAAAAAAATCAGTTTTTCGTCCTCGCAATTTTTTTTGTTTTTTTAAAAAATCTCTGGGCCCATTGAAGATGCAAGGTGGCAATCAGATGCTGATTGTGCATAAGTGGCCACTTGACATCTAATGTGGCATTTATATTATTAAAAAATAAAAAATGAAATTAAAAAAATAAGGAAATTGATTTTCCAAAATTTTAATTTTAATTTTTGAAAATTAATTTCCATTTTTTTTAGAAAAAATATTTTTAATTTCGATTAAAAGAAAATTGATTTTTTTTCTAATTTTCGGAAAACATGTTTTATTTTTTGAATTTTTTAATTCTGAAAATTTATTTCCAGATTTTTGAAAATGTATTTTTATTTTATTTTTGAAAATAAATAAATAATTTTTAATTTTTTCCTTTTTAATTTGGAAAATTAAGTTCCATATTTTTTTATTTAAAAAAAACTGATTTTTTAATAATTTTTTTTTTCTATTTTTTTAATTAAAAAATTAATTTCCAGATGCCACGTGGCCACTTATGCACATTCAGTTTGCGCGACGTAGGCATTAGAGTACCACATGTCAGATTTAATGGGGCCATGAACTTTTTTAAAAAAAATTGCGAGGACGAAAAAGTGATTTTTTTTTACAAGCACCAAAACCCAAACGAGTCATATTTGCAGGGACGAATAACATATTTTAGCTTTTTTTTTACGTTAAAGATAATTTCATTAACAAAAGTTTGACAATAAATCAAATGCCAAGACTGCAAAAATAAATCTTACATGTGAGACATGAATTAATGTTTTCTTATGAAAATCATTTATTTAATTTTGATCTTACATTTAATATTCATTTTGGAAAGGGAAATACTACTTGTCCCGAGAAATAATTTCCCGAGAACATCACGACAATGCATTTCTTCACCTTACTTTTTGCCAGCTAGCCATGCATTGTATTAAAGGACTAGATCTGATGGGATCTGACGGTTCCAAACCATTCTTGATAATTTCTTGATGATTTCTTTCCCACTAAATAGTACCGCTCTTTTGGAAATATATGTTACTGATAATTTGAGTTGCATAACTACTTTCGTAATTATTAAATTTTTCGATAATTTGAAATTACATTGAAATGTCCAAACAAAGTTGGACTTGAATAAATGACAATTGCTAATTTCACTTTTAAAATTTCTCTTTTTTATTCAATTGGTTGTTCCAACGACAATTAACTCTCGCCGGTCACTTTTTAAACCGACTCAACTGAAAAATGGGTTCTTAGAAATTATACAATGCCAAAGAGAGCTTCAAACGATCACTTAGACCAAAAAATGAGAAACATACCTGCATATATAATTAATTAGTTAAAAGTAATCGGAATGGAAGAACAACAACCAGAATGTCAAAGCCCTAGGAATTAAATTTTAATAAATATTAAATACAATTCATATATATATATATATATATATATATATGAGAGAGAGTTTGTAGAAACTTACATAGGAACTAAAGACTTTCCACCTTTCCACGGTGGAACTTTATCTCCGTTAACATATGTTTCTTAGATTTTCGCGGCAGTGGATACTGTTGTTTCAAACCGCGTTAGTGGGTTTCAAGAGAATTGGGTTTTTATAACACTCAAATTTCGATTTCTGGGTTGCGATTTTATTCTGATTTCACAATTTGTTTTTAAGATATTGTTCGTTTACAAACAAGATGATGAACAAAAACACGTTTACGAACGAGGGTGAGGACTGGGTTTAAGAACGAGAGAGGATGAAGCAGAAAATCTAGTACAAATTCTGGAAAATGGTGGGTTTCTAAATCTGATTTGGGGTAAATCGAAATTTAGGGTTTGTATTCTCAATCTAAAATTTAGAAGCCACCAATCTTTTAATTATTTTATTTTAACTTAATTAGTTTTTAATTATGTACTTCAATTAATTTAGAAGCCAAAAATGAATTAAAATTAGTTTCCTAGGTATAATTTTTTGTTCATTTTTTATACAAAAATTGTTTTTTTCCCAACAAGAATACAAAAAAAAAAATTGTTATTTATATCTGGACCTTTTATTGTTTAAAAAAATTAATGTTTTTGTGAGGTAGTCTAATCTAATGGTTAGTATTTCACCAAAGTTTATAAATAATATCGTAGTACACCTTCTGTTCGATGTGGAATTAAGTTTAGTTTGCCTTGCTCTTAAAAGTTTTACAAGAATAATAATTATCTAAAAATGAATCTCCCAAATGATCTTTTCTGTTCCAAACTTTCCAGAGATTCACACTCTTGTCTCAAAAGTAACGCATGACTTAATACATTCTGTTTTTGCATCCTTGTGAATTGTGGTTTCTAGAATTCTTTCAGGGATTAACATGGTTTTTAGTTGGTTTAACATTAAGTCTTAAGTTTAAACAACTTGCAAGATCATGGTTAAGGCTTTTTTCTATTCTTATTTTATGAAACTTCAGGTGCCAATTTTATTGCTATTATGCACGTAGAAGGAATATAAGTATAGGGACACCGACAGAGAAATCGATGAATGCCTTTACAACCCCGCTAAATGGCGAGTCAATTAAAAATGGTTCTAGTAGACATGTAACACTATTTGCCAAAGTTGGATTCTTCAGTAGGAGTTATTCACTTTTTCTAGATCAATTGAACAAGCAGAAACAGAAATTGTTTATCGATGTGGGACTTTCTTTAGTATCTTTTCTAAGACGTTCACTTTCTCACGTAAAAAACTTAATGTTACTACCTCCTAGTCTTCCAGTAGAATTTGTTTCTCTATTTAATTTCGGATGTTGAAGGTAATTTCGAGTGTGTGAGAGAAATTTCTAGAAGCTTAAAGAGCAATACTCAAAATTGGAAGTTAGAAGTGAAGTTTAAGCACACATCAGCCATTTCGTCCCCACACCAAGCTGTTACTATCAGGAGATGGTAATGAATTTGTGAACGCTGCAATGTAGTAAGATATGTAGCAATCAGCAAGAGAAGCGATTGGACAAAGCATGTAAATATCTATATGCAGCGTATCTATTGCCTGCCTAATTCATTCACCTCTCCCCACTGAACCGAAAGTTTATGAAATGGGGAACCCAACTTTTTACCAACAAAAGTTCAAACCCCTTTTCTATATTCTTTTTAATGTACCATTGCATGAATTTTATACTCACTCAATTTCCTTTTTGGCTGTGTTTTAAACATACTTGGCGTTAGAATTTGGTCTATCTTGACGGTTTTAGTAAACAAGTCTGCAAATTCCTCCCGTCTTGGACAACATTCAACAATCAATGCAGACCCTAAATAGATGGGTTTTCCCATGTTGTAGTACACTGCAGCTAACTTAGTGTTCATATCTACTTGATAACACTACAAGAAAACTGCGTTTAGAGTCGACCGAAAACCCATTCCAACATGGCTAAAACGGACGCTAACACTGATTTAGCGTTGGCCTAGGTTCAGCTAAGCCGAGTTTAAACCCGACTCTACTATCAGCCAAAGCTAACAAATCCAATATAAAAAAAGTCAACGAATTCATGTAGAATTGGTCTAAGCGACAGTACCTTAAATATCATTTTGTTTTTGTAAAAAATAATAAAAAATTATGTTAAAGAATATTTCTATATGATTACAAATATAATAATATTAAATTAAGAAAGTAATGTTGCCATAAAAATCTGTGGAAAATAAAAGACAAATTTAAACAACATAAAAATTAGCTAAAATAATTAATAAAAGATACAAATTTAAACAGCAAAAAACTAGCTAAACAATTAAAAGTTTTATGCAACTTGAGTTAATAGGAAATATGTTTACCTTAGGTCACCACAAAGATCAAATTATCTTAGATACTTTGACCTTTATAAACTATATCATACTACACCTTTTGCTTGATGTGGGACTATTTTTAGCAGCTCTTTTCCTGCTCAGTGGTATGTATGCCTTACTCAATGCCTTGGACCGTTATAGCAATGCAGCAAAGACAAAAATATGACTCTATACAATTTGATTTTTTTCATCCTTGAGTAGCTTCGTCAGTGTTGTCAATATCAATGGCGAATTGGGCTGACTACACTGTTGAATCTTCCTCTTAAGAATGACATATACTGCTACCGTATAATCTGTAGCATTGTTTTTTAATTCGTCAGTGTTGTCAATATCAATGACGGATTGGGTTGACTACACTGTTGAATATTTTTCAGGCAGAAAAATATTGAGCCATGGCCCAAAGTTAAATTTACTAAGCCCTCTCCAATGATTTAGGAAAATTGTTGTTCCCACTTCATAAAAATATCAAGGGCAGGCGGTCTGAATGATTTGTTGTATCAAGGGTACCCTACTATAAATCATGCTTTGCTTACGGCTATGGGCGAGAGGTGGCATATCGAGACCAGCAATTTTCACTTGCCTATAGGGAAGATGAGCATTACTTTAGATGATGTGCTACATATTCTCATTGAAGAGCGGATGCTGAACCACCCAAAGAAGGTGTTTCAGGTTACTGGAGTGGAGATGATGGTGAGATACTTAAGTGTTTCACAGAATGTTGTTGTGTCAAATTGCAAGGATGAATATGGTGCTTACATTAGTTATAAGGCGTTGAATGAGATTTATGAGGACCGCCTCAATGTTGCTACCAGATTGGCAAATGCACGGACGATGAAAGACTTAGAGGAGAGGGTGAGGCGTGGGGATGCTTGTGTGAGGAGTTTCATCTTGGATGTATGTTGTTTGGTGATAAAAGTAACAAACACATCAAGTTGATATACGGATGGACGGGTGTCTCACACAAAGATTTTGCCACCTATTCCGGGATCTCCTCTGAGGCCAGCAAATGAGGAACAGATCGTTGCACACCACTAGCAGCAGCACCAACTGAGAGGCTCGCTTGATACCTTTGATATGATTAATGGCGTTGTTTGCCAGGCTGATGATTACTTGGGTCCGGAGGGGATGAGAAATGAACAGTTGTACCAGGCATTGCGTGATGTTAGGGATACGATGGCACCCGTATTGACCAGGAGGCGTAGGAGGTCGAGGAGGCAGCATTAGGAGCAGGAGCAACAACAGGGGTTAATGTTTAGGACTGATGTTATTTTCATGACATTTTTAGTTTCTTGATATTTTGATGACATATTATTGTATTTTGAATTTAAATGACGTTGGTTTATTTGGCGTATCAATCTTGAGAATTTATTAATGTTGGTTAATTTTGTGATTTGGTATTGAAACAATGTGTTAAAAACACAAAACAATGTGTTAAACACATAATAGATTGTGTATCAGCAGCTTCTGTCAATGCAGAGCTTCAGGGGCGCATCGACAGTTAACTTCTGAGGAAATTGGAACCGGCGGCAACTAACTGCCAAGGAAAATGGGAAGCCATTGGAAATTAGGTTCCGATGCAGGATATTTTGTGTGGATGGGGTTCAAACTGCACTTTATGTGGTCCATATCCTACATAAAGTTTTATATATAGATGTGTTTGTTTTCATTGTTACCAAAATCTACACTAACACGTCTACAATTTATAAGATGCGTGGTGATGGGAGCGAAGGTGTTCGAACAATGGTTTGAACACCTTCCCTTTCATCACCACTCCTCTTAAAAACTAAACAAAAAACCACCAACCCAAAAAACGTCTTGATTATTTTTTGGTTTTGAATTTAGAGGCGTAATTAGTTTATAAGATGTGTGGTGATGTTGGAGAAGGTGTTCGAACATACAATGTTATGATAATCTTCTCCAACATCATTACTCCTCTTAACAAACTAAAACAAAATAGCCATAAATTAAGTGCCAAATCTATTTTTTTTATTTTTAGTTTTTTCACTTTAATCACATATTTGATCATTTTTGTTTCATGCATTATCGTTTTTGTTAATAATATGTGAAGTTATGTTAATTATAAGAACTAATGGGCGCATCAACAGCTAACTGCCGAGGAATTACAATCCGGCGACAGTTAATTGTCGAGGATTTCCTTTTCGACAACAGTTAACTGTCGAAAGACATTTAAGTCGTTTCCTGATATGTTTTAGATTTCTTTGATATGTGAACAACAATTTTCATGATTTAGGGAATGAAAAGTTAGAAAGTATGAACTAACCTTGAAGAAAAGATACACATTCTTTTCCACATGACCTCTCCAATAAATTTAGGATTGTCAAAACAGACCAAGACCGGTCACGCGAGACTCAGTTCCACCTACAAACCTACTATCATCTTTTCTTTTCTTTTTTGGTTTTTTTTCTTCTAATAAAGACAAACGGACAACAACGTGTTACGCCATTAACACTTTCACGATGACAAAATCAATCATCTTAAAAAAAAAAAATCCAATCAACTCACATATGCAAGAGATGAATCACAACCCTAGTCCTAATATAGACGACTTTCTCCAAGTAAACTATCTATAACTAAACAATCCAATCAACTAAGAGAATAATCAAACACATGAACGAATTGTGAAAAATATTATATTTTTCAAATAAAACGCTTTTTTTTCTCTCTGAATTTTAAGAAGCATAATGAGATGAATTTGGGCTATAACAAATGGGATCAATTTCACACAAAACTGTCAGATTGAACAATTGGAACAAAACCTACAAGAATGCATGCACTAGTGCTCTAACAAAGAAAAAGCCTACATCAACAAGCAAATTAGGCTAGTTCTGCTGCTAGTGTCTTGTTGCCAAAGACGACACCGCAAAACAGAAAATAGGCTGTAAATAAGCAATAGTCACAGAGAAATTTAAGACCCGCAAATAGCTGCCGGAATCGGAAGTTACGGCTGTTGGTCTGAACGTTTTTGAAACGGACATCATTTTTTAGGCTAAAGAAGAAGATGAAACTTGTCCCAAAGCAATTGAATGTACAAAGTGATAATACCACAAGTTTCCAGGGGAAAACATGGCTATCTTCATCAAACTAACTAAGAAAGAGATGTAATTAGCCCTAGAATAAAGCAAAATCAAATATAAAAAAAACGTTAGTACTATGATTATCAAAAAGAAAATATGTACTCCTGTTACCCAACCATATAAATTTTTACGACATTTTTGGATAATCTTTCATAATAGTTTTTCTTATAATTTTTTCTTGTCACATATGATATATGCTAAACAATTTACATGGTTTTCTTAGAAATTACAGAGGTAAGATGCATTTTCACCGTAAGAAATAATTGCAAATTTTAGCTGATATATAAATCAACTGAGTCGAAGCATCGCCACGTTTATTCAAGTTTTCATTTCATTACCGTGCGAATGAAATGAAGCCATGTTGAAGTTTGGACAAAAAATTCACATAAATACACAGTTTCCATCTGCATTGCATACTAGGAATCAATATTTGACACGTCTCATATTCAATATTATCCATAAAATTGACAAGATAATAATTGTGTGTTCAATCTGAATTATTCTTGGATTATTATATTTTTGTGTCATTTACAAAATAATGTGAATTGAATACATATTATTGTAGAAGGAGGGAAATACCGGGTTTTCTATAGTATTAAGTGTAAGTATTTCCCATTTCTTATTCTTAAAAGCAATACCGGGTTTTCCACATTTACGGATCTCACTCGTACAAATGTCAAGTAACATTTTGGTATCCGATGAAATTTTCCATGTTGCTTTTACTAAATTTTCAGTTTTACATGGAAGGATTTCAGTAGCCATAGCTGCAATGTGTTTTGAAAATTATAAATAATTAAACGCTCTAATATTTTCATTAGGTAAACACACTGACTATCATTCCAAACGAAAGAAAAAGGAGATCGAACAAATTGAATAGTTAAGCAAACTGAATGGATCCAGCGAGATAAAGATCCATATGATCATATCTAATCAAATGATATAATAAACAAAGAGCAAGCTAATACTAATAAGCATAATAAGCAAAATGATATAATAAATTTTTGAATGACAGTTACAAACAAAACGCATACTGAAATTATATATGGGCTTTTAACAAGATTATCACTAAAGAACAAAATGATATAATTTGATCATGACATGACAAAGCAATCAAAGTATAAACTCTATATACATGTATCATATAAAAGGCATAAGAAAAAAAAAGTAACAAAAGGACAAAAAAATAAACAAGATTGGTAAGAATCAAAAGAATAAGATATAAAAATGAGGTATAAACAAGATTGTAAGAATCAAAAGAATAAAATATAAAAATGAGGTAACTGAACAATGGTCAGCGGCGGCGGCAATAGGTGTGGCAGAAAGCACAGAAATGCAATGGATATTTATAACTAGGTTTATGCTTCTTTGGCGGTTTCCTGAAAAAGGTTTGGCGGGATTTTGCAAAAATATAATAAAAAATAGGAACATAGAAGCATGTGCGGGAATCGGGATATCAATGCCGAAAAGTTGTTTCAAAGTTCACTTTCACATCTTATTTTTAAAGTCACTTTTATTGGTTTTTCTTCTTTATAAAAAGAGGAATGCTATAGCAGCACACCTAGCACACCTAGCACACCTTCTAACACATATTTTTCAACACACTCCTTTTGGTTGGTTAAAATTCACATGGGTCCCACCAAATCATGTGGGTCTTATATACTTTTTGTGGGTCCCATGTGAATTTTAACCAATCAAAAAGAGTGTGTTGAAAAGTGTGTGTTAGAAGGTGTGTTGCTAGCATTTCTCTTATAAAAAAGTTACTTATTTAGTTAAGAGCTTTATTAAAATTGTGTTTGGCACTACTTCTTCTTAGAAGTAGAATAGAAGTTAAAATTAAGTCAGGCTAAATACTACCTAAGTATGAATCATATGTATATGTTGGAGGCAAATGTCAAGTAGACCGAATATTATAAAGGAATTAACGTCAAAGTAAGTATTATTAGATGATTATGATCATGATTTTCTATAGTATTAAGTATAAGTATTATATTTTCTTAAATGGCATAATCAGTTTTAAGTATAAGTATTTCCCTCCTCAAAAAAAAGTATAAAGTATTTTTCGTTCTATTTGAATTGTTAAAAAATTATCACAAATACATGAAAATGTTATTATTTTTATTGTGACGGAGAATCATAAACAACATGGACTTCTTCCTAACTGTAACTGAAAACAATGAGCCTCGTGTTTCATTTCATTCATTGCATAATCAAAATGAACACATAATGTGATCCTCTAGATTCAACAACTCTTAAAGTTGAAGCATCTATAAATAAGACTCATATTATAATAGAAATGTTATGAGAAAAGAATAATATAAATACTCTCTCATCTTCTCTATCTCTATTCTCTTGCTCTTTTGCTTTATTTTCTAACACTTTCCATTTTTAACAAATGAAAGATTATTAGTTTTCACATCATGCTCCAATCAATCCTTGTGCATATGAATATCCAAGATTCACAAATATGTTAGGAATTTTATTGTCCAGCTTGTAATGCAGGTGTAACCCATTGGGTAGGTACTATAAAAGACTCCTGTTGTGCATTAAGGATGTTTTGCAATGCATCCTCACTCACTCCAAAAGCAGCAGCAAGTTCAGGTCCCATCATGCTCTTCATAAGTGACGTGGCACCGACCAAAAACTGTGGCTTGTTC
>Ga0228711_1012202_pt1 | contig 10622 bp, 10 predicted proteins | sample MedpolnodulmetaG_2_FD_177996 | JGI IMG/M metagenome (GOLD analysis project Ga0228711, IMG submission 177996) | Root nodule microbial communities from Medicago polymorpha collected in Santa Monica, California, United States - brown nodules | ecosystem: Host-associated > Plants > Roots > Nodule...
CAGATTGTGTTCCAAAATATTCTAAATTGCATTCTAAAATATTTTCGCAAAACTTGGGGACAAAGAAAACACTTTTAAATAATGATTAAATTAATTAATTAATTTATCATTTCCAAATTATATTTTTCTAGTGCTTATTTCGTTCACACAATTATGTACCCCCATTAATTAAAGATACACCCCCACTATATAATCTAAGGTCAAAAATTGGGGTATGACACTGTCAAATCAACGCATTCAATGCTTGCAAAGATGCTCCAGAAAGAGAGTGACCTCGGAACTTACGAGACTTATGTCTTTCAACATATCGGGAGTAGTCCGGCTCCTTCAAAAACTACAGTTCTCTCCTGGAAGCTAGTTCTTAATAGAATCACATCTAGAGCTAATCTAGCCCATCAAGGAGTTTTACCGGTAGGGGGGCAGGTGATTGTGTCCTTTGTGAGGGGAGACCGGAATCTCATTCACATCTATTGCTGTTTTGTCATTTTTTCTGCTCAAAGTGTGGTACGAGGTGTTTCGATGGCGTTACCTTGCAGTTTATCTACCTTGTTTGAATGTCTTAGTTGGGCGGCTTATAACAAGAAATTGAGGTAGGGATTTTGGCTAGTTTGGCATACTATTTTGGTAATTTGGAAAACTAGGAACAAGGTTATTTTTTCTAACGGTAATAAGGAGATCAAAGAAGCGGTGGATGAGATTAAGTTTCTGTCGTGGCAATGGGGACTAAGTCGGTTGAAAATAGCGCACTGTCTTCTTTATGAATGGTTACGGAACCCAGGAAATTGCACGCTCAGATAAGTTGGCTGTGAGGGGTGTTGGACTGTTGGTTCGGATACGCTGTGCTGGCTTCCTGTGTTTCTGGTTTGGTGTTATGGGTTGCTGCAGGTCAGTGTTGTGTGCTGTAGGGCTGCTTGTTGGTGTTCTCGGTCGTCTATGATTTTTTGCAAGCTAGTTTTCAACTTGTTTTTGCTCCATGAAGCTATTGCCCTGCAATGCATCTAAGGGTGAGGTTGTTGTGGAACTACGGTGTGTGTATGTGGTGGTGGTGGGGTGGGGTTATGTGTTGGTTCAGATCTGCTGTGCTGGCTTCCTGGTTTGGTGTTATGGGTTGCTGCAGGTCAGTTTTGTGTGTTGTAGGGCCGCTTGTTGGTGTTCTCGGTTGTCTATGATTTTTTGCAAGTTAGTTTTGGCCTTGTTTTTGCTCCCTGAAGCCAATTGCCCTGCAATTCAGGGGGGTTGGGGTGTTTTGTGTTTTATTTCCCCTTTGTTCCTGCCTATAGCAGTTTTGTATTTTGTTATCTCGTCTAAGGCACACTTCCTGTGCTTTGGTCTGAGCTTGATTAATAAAAAAATTGGCAATTAAAAAAAGGTGTACACACTGGTTGTGTTCATATTAGCATTAATTCTAAAGTAATGATGTGTTTTATATGTAATCTTTTTCTTTTTTCTTTCCGATTTTGGAAATTTTGTACAAGTTTTTTTGAGCTGATGTAGTTGTATGTTAATTACCATTAAGTTTCTATTTCCCTGCTATTTGGTGTGCTAGAATTCAGAAATGTATACTGGAGGAATTGAAGTTATTGTTGTTAGTAAATTGGCATAGTCATTGAGATTGGTCAACATATACCATATTTCTCTTTCCCAGCAAGAAACCCAAGCTGTCTTTCTGCCAATCAAAGTGATATGACGTGCCTGAAAAACAGTGGTGTATTTTAGATCCTGATGTTACTGATTTGCATTGTTTGGCTGGTAGTGTTGACTATGCTTGTAGTTTATCAGATTGTACTGCCGCATTGGGATATGGTTCTTGTAATGGTTTGAGTCTTCAAGGGAATGCTTCTTATGCATTTATTATGTATTGTCAAGTGAATAATCAGAAGGATTGGGACTGTGACTTCTCTGGTTTGGCTATTTTAACAGATCATGATTCATGATCTGTTCATGATCCATCAGAAAATTCTGCTCAAGGATTTGTATATACTAGACACGGGTAAGTCCTCACTTGGATTTGTGTGAATCAATCTGATTAACACTCTGTTTTAATTCATCTGACTAGTTACATAAATAGCAGAAGAATGATATTTTAGGACAGACTCAATTTTCATGATTGAATTTCTGAACATTTAAGCAGTTTTGATTTCAACACTGCTTGGTTTTTGAATAACAGAATATGTGATTTAAATATTTAATAATGTTAGATAGATAAAGTCGTAGGTTTTGATTATGCATGGGACTAAGTGGGAGTGTGCTGCCAGGTTTTTATTTCAATCACAAGTGAGAGTTGTTAGCGATTCTGGCATGTAGCAAACCAAATTGCTAGTTGAAGTTTTTTTATTTTTCATTTTACAACACCTGATGTATATTAGCACTTTCTATATAACTAGTGTATTGTTTTTATTTTCAACACCAGATGTATATTAGCACTTTCTATATAACTAATGTATTGTTTTTATTTTATTTTATTTCAATAACAAGTTAGAGTGGTTGGCAATTCTGGCATGTAGAGTTAAAGTTTGCTTTCATTTGACAACACCAGATGCATATGAACACTTGCTATATATCTAATATATTAGTGTATCACTCTCTAATGATACCTCTAAATTGATTGATATCAATAATTTACTAGACAATGTGTTGACAGGAAAATACTTCATGGAAGGGGTTCCTGAATGTTGAAATCAGTTCCTTGATGACTACTATCTATATACTGGACTGAGTTATTGGTTTTCTTAATGGTATTTTGCTCATTCCAGAGTGAAGAGGCCCCTTATGGTATTTTGAACGTTTCTCAGGTTCACCCACATAGGAGACAATCATCCATAGATTTGTTCACAAAGTTGGATCATATGAGACGCTTGTCGAAAGAGTCAAAGGAGGGAGAGTCCAAACAGAGTCCAGAATAATATGAGAAGAAAATGCTCAAGAAGCGATGCAAGAAGTGTTGAATGAAAATTGTTGTACAGGTCAATTATTGTTTGCCGAGATCATCAAGAAGAGACCACATTTGCAAGCTGCTGAAAACTTTTTACGACTTCACTGGAGTGACCTGTTGCTGAAGGCATGAACTTATTTTTTATATAAATTATATGTGATGTAAATTATTTTTTTGTACCTCTATTATGACCAAACATGGATCATTGAAGTGATTTGTAAAGAAGTTATTTATATATCAAACGAGTTTACTAGAACCAGATTTATATCAAATTATTTTTATATTGCTGCTAGTTTTGTCAAGGCACTATTAAACTAATATTAAAACTCCAAGCAGCTTTGTTAAGAAATTGTGCTCATTTTGCCTAGCACAGTATATTTTTTTGCAGCAAAGATAAAAGGCCAAAGACTCTGTTTACTCCAAGCAAGTTAGTATCATGGATGATCTATGCTAATTAAAAGAGAAGGGGAGATAGTTAGGGATGATGGTCAATATGTCACTGATGTGATACTGTTGCATCAAGCTAGGATGCTTTCAAGAAAACTATTGGGAGAATTAATTGATTACTGTCCAAGACAGTGAATATATGTTGATGTTCATATCAGTTTAATTTGAATTCTCTAACTTTTGAATCGGTTCTTTAATGCTTCACTGCAACATATTATTTATTCCCTCCAAATGGACAACGTTAGCTATCCTAAAACGTATGTTCACCAACATTGAAGTTGTTCATTTTACAAAAAATATCCCACTCCTCTCCAAGTCTTGATCGCAATATTCCATGACAGTCAACTTTTGTTTTCACTTCACGTACGATATATGGGGTAACAAAATCGTTTTGTCCCGAGTAACACAAAATAATTTCCTTATGACCTTCAAAGCCATATATAGAAAGAACGAAGTTGGCTCCATCCATTAGTCAACAAAGGGTGATTGTAGTCACCATTGAAATTCACCATGTGCATGTTGCCATTTGCATCATGATTACCTATAAAAAATTAAAATAATTTGTACACATTGAATGAATGTGATCTGTAAGTTAAAAATTGTCAAACAAAAGTTAACAATATAAATGAAAATTTTGTATTACCTCATTAGGCATATGAAGAGTTCTAAAACCATATTGAATCTCCCGTCTAATAATCCTTCTACCTGCTATACTCATGTTTGTTGATAAAATAGAACCAATTATGTAGTGACTTATATAGATAGAAAAAGGTTAGAGCGCTAGAAAAAATGTTGTTTTAGAACTTGAAGCAAGTAGTGGTAATTGGTCTTTGCAAGTAATGATCATGGCAAATACTAAGTATAGTAATGATGATCATGGCAAAGATTAAGTATAGATATGCATGGAATATTTGACATGAACATGATTGTTTTGTTTCCCAAGGGATTCCCTTTCTTTTTTGCATGTCATAAAGCAAATATAGATATTCATAAGCATGCCACATAATTAATTCGGAAAGAGAATAGATTAAGGCTTAATTCATTTTTTCAAAATATATATTCTAAAAAAATCTGATAACAAGATATATTTAATAATTTACAAATATACTTAATATATACATGTATGAAAATGGTGTTTTCGTTGCTTATGATAACAGTTTAAGAGCAACTATTATCAAGAATATATTATTATATCCGATATAAATTCCTATAATTATAGCTTTATTTAAGAAGAACTATTTTGATAACTATATATATTTCCTACAACATATAAATCACTATATAGACCTTTTACTGTGTATATAGTGCAGTTATTGTTGACATGAATAAAGGTATATATTAGAATTTGTACTATATATCCTTTACTTTTTTTTGACAAATTTCATTTTCTAGTTTCTACTATATCCTTTACTTTTAAAAAATGAAATTAATCAATTCTGCGAACTCTTAATAATACCAGTTTATACAAACAAAACATAATAAGGAGCTTATTTTGCATGAACAAAATTATGAAAAAAGTGACATCAAAAGAAGCCACAAATAGTAACTTATTTAGGGCTTAAGCGGAGCTTCTACCCAATAACCAGTCTTCGAAATTCGAATCCTACAGGGTAGAAAATGTTTACATTCTCTCTTTATTTTATTTTTATATTGAATTATGTCCATATTCTTTATTTTTAGTGAATTTTTATTTTGCACAATGTGAACATTTTCGATCAATTAGCATCCTCTTTGTAAATTTCTTGCATTAGATAATCAATAAATAGTTTAGCAAATTTGTTAATTTTTTTTCTTCATATATCAGAGCTTTTTTTCTTTTTACAATTTATAATATAATAATTTTTGTAAAATAATTTTAAGTGAATTTTTATTGTATAATACAAAATTCAACACATAAATTTACAAAGCACTATTAACTATAGTTTAGCGGTATTGAATTATATACTCTATCGATTTGAATGAATGAATGTCGTTTTGTTTTTGTCAAAAAAAAATCTATATTATATATAAAGAAAACTATCCCTTTCAGCACTTTTGGGCTGACTTTTTCATTTTCAAAAATACCCTCAATTTTCAATATAAATAACACATGTAACAAATAGATAAGAATAAATTTAAATATTAAAACAAATGTAACAAACATGATTTTTGTTGTGTAACAATATATATTAAAACAAAACACACACATTATTGGATATTGATCGAATTGGTTTTTCATTGTATTTGAAGTATTCTCTCCCGCTATAGAGCAAGAGCCTAAAATGACATTGAAAAACCAACAAGCCAGCACATAGTTCAGGTAGTCTTTATCCATCTCTCTTTATATTTCAAAACCACGGTCATTTATACTATATATAAAGAAAACAACCCCTTTCAGCTATTTTGGACTGACTTTTTCTCTTTTCGAAAATGCACTCAATTTTCAATACAAATAACATATGTAACAAATAGATAAGAGTAAATTTATATATTAAAAAAAATGTAACAAACATGATATGTCTGTTTTTTTTCTCTTTATCATTTAAAAAGTACACCAAACTAGATGAATATATTTATACTTACTTTTTCATTATCCCAATTATACCCTTAAACAACTTTTTTTTATAATAAATATTTTTGCTGGTGTCATTAAAAAAAAAATTTAGATTATATTTTTTTGTTATATTGTTTGTGTCATTGAAATAGATAATTATGGTTAGTTTGGTTTGTTATAATTTGAAAGCAACAAACATATATATACTTTTAGTTTTAATAAAAATCAAAGTTTTATAAAAAAAAACATCGTTCATAATTTTCAAACTTTAACGCAATAAAAAAAGCGGAAAGACGAGCACATGAGTGCACGTCTTTTCGCTAGTGAGTAAGATGTACAAAAGGAAAAAAAAACAATATTACTCCCTTCGTTCCCATTTAAGTGTCGTTTTAATTTTTTTTTTGAGGGAAGTGTCGTTTTAAAATATATTAACACAAAAATAGCAAAGTGTATTTTTGCACATTTTCTTCCTATTATACACTCATTTTAATCCACCAATATATTCCTATTTTTGCACACACTTTCTCTTTGCAATAAATTTAATATGTTATCTTTCTCTCTTAATAAACATTTGTTAGTTACTATCTTTTTCTCCAACAAATTCCTATTTTTTTCACTCTCTCTCTCATAACAAACAATTGTCAATTTTCTAAATATTCTTCTTCTATCTTGTCAAACGAGTCTTCAACTATTTCTCACTCTCCACCTTCCATCAGCCGTTCCAACGAGTCTTCCACTCTTTCTTCCTTTTGAACATTCATGGAGTCTTTTACTTTGCACTTGAAATTTTTAACAATTACTACTCATCTTATTTATAGAATTTTAACTATTCATGGAACCATTATTATAGGCAACAAAATTTTGTTTAAATTTTAAGATAACAAGAAACAAACTTTATTTAAAAAAAGAAAACTTTGTTTAAAAAAACAAACTTTAGTTTTCCAAATATATAACATTAATTAGTTTTATTGAAAAAAGATAAGAGTAATTGACAAAGGGTATAATTGAAACTTAAAAATAACAAAACGGTAGTTAAATAGAAACGAAAAATCCATACTAAAACAACACTTAAAAAGGAACGGAGAAGTATTTTGTACACTTATTATCTTTGTTTGCCCGACACATGTTGTAGAGTGCCATATAGGTGTCGTGTCCGACATCCATTCAAGAAGTTTCGAAGCAAAGAAAAAACAACTTTTTTGAAGACACTTGCATAAGATTTCGGACACGTATTGTAGAGTCATATAAGCGTCGGACACTGCGAAACACCTAATTCTAAAGGTGTCTGTACTTCAATATAAAATGCCTCGATAACCTTTGCCATATGAGGCGGACTTAGTTGACAAAGGTTATTTTGTTTTGTTTATGAGATAGATTTAAAGTTGAAAAATCAAATAATTTTGGCTAACACATATTATTGTTGCATTGCATGAGGGATGTGCATGCGTTCAAGCTTCAAATTCAAAAACATAAGAGACACAAACAAGTGTGCTATTTATATAAACATTCTTCGTTTTCTTTCTCTCTCTATTTGCAAGAACATTAAGAACAGCAAGAAGATGAATACTTCCGCTGCAAAGAGGGGAGAAAACGTAATGTACAAGTATCTTCACTCAATGGAGGTAACACATTTGTTCTACAATTCTACAACTATGTTCTCCCTCAATTCCCTCTTCTTTTTTTAAGATTCTATTTTTTTTTTCTTAGTTGGAGGAAAAGAGAAGTCCAAATATGTTTTACATGGAGATACTTCAGAGAGACATTACTCCTAAAATGAGAGGAAAATTGGTGGATTGGTTAGTAGAAGTTGCCGAAGAATACAAGCTTGATAATGATACACTTCATCTTGCTGTATCATACATAGATATGTTCCGATCTTCTCACCCTATCAGAAGGATCAATCTTCAATTGTTGGGCGTTTCATCCTTTTACATTGCATCGTAAGCCTTCTTCACCACCTTTGAATATTCCATATACCTTTTCTTTATTTTCTTGAACATTAATGTGATTGATTTTTTATTTTATTTTTTAATTATAAAGGAAGTATGAAGATATTACCCCACCCCGTGTGGAAGATTTATGCTTTATTACCGATAATACATACAACAAGGAAGAGGTAAATCTGATACTTTGTTTGCTGTGAAAATTGTGTTCTAGTTGAATTTAAAGATTTGATTTTGTTCTGTGACTGTGTCATGTCAATCTAGGTTCAAGAGATGGAAAATAAAATACTCAAGACCCTAGATTTTGATCTGAGCAACCCCACTGTTACGACTTTTTTAAGGCAAGAGAGTGCCAAATCTGTTTCTTGGTTATTCTGTTTTTGGAAATGTAATTTATGTGAAGAAAATTGAGAGTACAATAGACTAATTATGTCTAGTTACTGATGCAGGAGGTTTAATGAAATCGTCTGCGAGGAAAACAATGTGAGCATAATTTTTACATTATTTATCTGTTTTCGACATTTCAAAAGCGTTGTTAAGTGTTCTAATTGTTGTTTATTTGGTTTGCGTTTCTTCAGGATTCACATTTGCAGTTTGAGTTCTTGACTAATTATCTTGCCGATCTAAGCTTGTTAGATTATGATTGTTTGAGCTTCTTGCCTTCTTTGGTGGCGGCGTCTGTTGTATTTCTTGCTAGAATCATTTTTTGGCCTAAATCTCTTCCATGGGCAAGTATTTGATTAAATAGTTAATAACTTGCCATTTATGTAAAGTATTAGTATTGCTGAATTGACATATATGTTTCGAAGCATTTATTCATGAAGGTTTTATTTTTGATGTGGCAGACAACAACCCTGCAAGAATACTCTGAGTATAAACCAGTTGAGTTGAGAGAATGTGTTCTCTTCTTACATGATTTGCATACATCCAAAAAGGGAGCATCGTTTAAAACTATTCGAGAGAAATACAAGCAGCATGAAGTGAATATTTTTTTATACCATTCCTAAGGCTTTATTATGGCAAGTTTAATGACATGATATCTTTTTATATGTAACAGTTCCAATATGTAGCAGACCTGTCCTCGCCTCCTCGTTTACCAAGTTATCTGTTTGGAGTGTGGGAGTTGGATGTGGTTCCATGATTTTGCACAAGAGGCATGCTACATGGGCTGGTATATGACTTAACTGACAAGTTATTTCAATGCTGAATTTCATATTTTGTGGTAGTAAGTTATGGTCTAGGCATCTATACTGTTTTTCTTTTGTCTGGTTAGGTATTGAAATGGTAATAACCATACTTCAAGTTGCAGTTTAAGTTGTAAACTTTCACTTTATAAATAACTAGAATATGGTGTGCTTTTGTGCTGACTTTCATTGCCATGACATTAGTGTATTTCATCCATTGAATTAATTACTTGTAAATATTTTTCACCTAGTGAGCCTGCTCTAAGAAGTTTAGTGAGCTACTTGCTAGCTGCTTTTTTAATGATAATCTAATTTTTGTGTACATTAATTTTGCCAGTCAAATTTTATCAATTTAAACACTCCAGATAGATCTTTTAGGGTCTGTTTTGGTGATATGATAGCTCATAGCTTCAAGATATATATGATGAGATATAGCATGGACAACTTTGAATAGAGAGTTCCCTGGTGATATGATAGCTTAAAGTCATAAACATCGATACCAACACATTTACGGCATTTTATTTCAGCGGCTAGTTGAGAAAGTGCAACCGCATTTCAAACTTTCTAGTTTCCCCGAATACTTGTACATAGAGACGATATTTAATGTTTGAAGTCAACCGTGAGTCCGTGATTAGTTAATAAGATATTTGACGGGAAAATTGAGAAAAATAATGTTCAAGTAGCTGTCCTTCTCTTGTGTCTGCAACTTACAATGCTCCACTCTTTCCAAATAGTTCAATCATCAATGTACAAGTATCGTTTCATAACATTGGTCCCAAACTACACTGGGGTTAGAACTGTTAATTTCATGACGATCTTCAGTGATTATATTTTCAACTAATGTACAATATCAATTTAATTCAAATTGTAATAAAACTATTGTTACCTATACTGGAATATATTCAAGTAAGTACCTTAATGATGGAAGTTGATGGCAGTAGTCATTACGTTATTTTTAGTGTCATTTTCATGATGTTTTGAGTTCACAAGCAAGCTTAAACAACAAGGAAAGCAAGAAAAATAGAAGAATTTGGATTTTCAGCAGAGTCCAATTCGGGCCCCAAATTTCAGCCACAGGATGACCTTTTTTGATACGAAATAAATCGGGCCCCGAACTCTCACATTCGGACGCCGATTTTCACAGGGCTGAGCGCATGTTTTTGCAACTTAAAGACATTCGGGCATCGATTTTTATAGCTCGGGGGCCGATTTTCACTGGCCTATATATATAGAAAAGTCCGTTTTTGGAATAGGTGTTCACGATTTTAGAGAGAAAAGGCATAGTTTGGAGCGGAGGCTTTGCAGATCTGGTGGGAGACCATCAAAACTCATAGTCAATCATCCAATACTTGTATGAATCCTTGTTTTTATGTTAGTTATCTTGTACTTTAGCTATGAGTAACTAATCTCATTGTGGTTGAGACTTAGATGAATCTGATGTAATCTTATGGGAACCCTAATTTGTTGAACTTCTTTGAATATCAATGAAAGTCTAGTTTTAATTCATATTACTTTATGTTTAATGCTTTTTGTATGTTTATCATCGACTACTAACCCTAGCTTTATGAATATGCAAATTGATC
>Ga0228711_1012204_pt1 | contig 10621 bp, 10 predicted proteins | sample MedpolnodulmetaG_2_FD_177996 | JGI IMG/M metagenome (GOLD analysis project Ga0228711, IMG submission 177996) | Root nodule microbial communities from Medicago polymorpha collected in Santa Monica, California, United States - brown nodules | ecosystem: Host-associated > Plants > Roots > Nodule...
TAGGTAATTACAAAAAAAAAAAAAAAAAAAAATTTAAATTTTAAAAAATTTAAAAAAAAAAAAAAAAAAAAACTCTAAAAAAAGCACATAAAAGAGACCTTCGAAACAATAGGTCTAGAAAGAGCAGCAAAAGCAGCAGCATGAGCTCCTTCTTCATTCAAATGCCGCTTTCTCAGAGCCCTCAAAGCATGCTTGATAGCTTGATTTGCAATATCTTCCTTCGCCATGCAATCCAATCACCAAACCGCCAAATTCACCTGTTTGATTACCAAGAAAATGAAAATCAAAGGGTGCCCAGAATTTTAACAGCGTTAAAGATTGAAATTTTGAATGAAAAATTTATCTTTATGACAGTTTGGAATTTTGGTATTTGGTGCTAAAGATTCTTCATGATAATTATCACAATTTACATAAGATGAGGAAGTGGGATTTAGTATGAAACTTTAGGATCTTTAAACTTTAGAACTTGCATTAACTTCAATTTCACGTCAGTAGCATTTCCAAACTCCGATGAATGAAAGAGCAACTGTAATTTTGGCCTTCACATGTTTTTTTTAACGATTTTTACCTTATATTTTTTCATTTGTGATTTGTTGGTCCTTTTCCCCATTTTCTCTAAAATTTTGGCATATGGGGCAATATTTTTTGAATAACCCATTTTGGTTGGTTGGTCTGAGACTTTAGAACGTGTGTTAATTTTGATGAAATAGTTTGATTTTTTAAAATAAAAAATATACCAATAATCAATTTAGATGCTAACAAAATTCTTTATTAAGGTTTTAAAGTTGAGATTTTTAGGCGTTTTAATTTTTAAATGTTTAATTATAAAAAAAAATTGCTTATTTGAATGTCACGTCAAGAATTATTTTTTTATATTTGTGTAAATTTTGGAGAAATTGAGAGGAAATTACTAAATCAACTCAGTTAATAAGGACAATGCATAATATATGTAAGGTTTAGGGTTCAAACCATGGACACCATGAAAAAAAATCACAAATGGAGAAAACATAAAGGATTAAAATTGCATAAAAAAATAGAGGTTCAAAATCTCACAATGGCAATACTTGAAGGGTCAAATTATGAACTATTATGAGCTTTGTACTTATTATAGTGTATAACCTTATATCATTAAACCTTACGGCCCGTTTGGTGCACATGATAAGAAGATAGGATAGGATAAAACTATCATATCTGAGTCAATCCATTCTTTGGTGCACCAAAAGAAAAGGATAAATTAATCCAATTTTTAATCCTATCATATTCACCCTTTGTTATTTTTATCCTTAATTTTTGGTGGGTTAGCAACCTGATAGCATTGGCTTATCATGCGCGTATCATCTGTTCCTCAAATACCTCCTTCGACTCCCAACCTCTGCACCTGCTCTGCTTTTTTTTTCTTCCCCCTTCCTATATAACCTAATCAATTTCAAAAACGCCAGCTTGTTTGTTCCAAAATCGTGATTCAATATTGCTTTTCTCCTAATTTTGACATGCTTCTACAAATGTTTTTTCTTTTTTCAATTTTATCTGGGTTCTAATCCCAATCGATTACAGTTGGTTTAATATTTCTTGGAGCTTCTTAACTTTATCTGTTTTTTTTTTGTTCCTTGGTCATTATTGGCTTTCTTGCTACGACATAGATTCAATCGATTCTATTTTGGATTCTTGTGCTTTATATTTTTTGTTTTGTTTTAGGTAGCTACTTATGTTGTTCACTTTTCAATTACTTTCTTACTTAATTTTTTATATAGCTTTGCTCTATTTCATTTGAATTCTGTTTGGATGATTTACTGGTAAATATGCTCTCGTTAGAAATACTCTTTTAGTTTGTGTATGCCGTGCAGGGGAATTTGGGGTTGTGTTCGTCGTTGTTGTTAAAGTGAATTGTTGATATCTGAATATGTTACCATGTTGACCGTCATGTTTATTCGCCGTTGGAAAAAAGATCAACTCCAGTGTTCATCAACACACATACTTTATTTTGTTGCAATTAGGTTTCACTTCTTTTTTTTTTAGAGAAGGTTTCACTTCTTATCAAGTCAATAGTGCATCAAACATATGATATGATAAAATAACGATATCCTCCTTCTTATCATGTGTGCACCAAACACATAATATGATAGATGTCTATCCTATTACTATCATATCATATCCTTATCCAATTTCTAATCCTATCATGTCTCTATCCTATCCTATCATGTCAATTTTGCTCTCGGTTTTGACCTTATTATCTTAATTAAAAAATTAAATATTAATTAAAAGTATATGTTTATATCATTTTATATTTATTGACTAATTAAACTATTAATTTAATCAAACATTATAACTTTAGTCATCTATCTTTCTCCGCCGACAGCTATCTTACCTGATATAAATTCATCTGTTATCAACTAACTGTTATCCGCTATTTTTATCGAACAGTATATAAATTATTCACTATCATTAATTCATCGGCTATAATTTGATCCATTGTCATGTATATATATGTGTGTGTGTTTTTTTTTATAAAAATCAATGTTATGTGCTTTGTCTGCACCCACACATAATAAAAAAGTTTATTTACTCGGGTCTAGCAGAGGTCGTTAGGGTGCATGATGTGTGAGTGTTGCAAAACCATGTAGAACCAAGTTTGATGTCAAATTATTATATTCTGATTTTTTTTATTAAGAAAAACTAATAATTTCATCCAAGATTAAGGATTCAGCACATGTTGGAATAAAAGAAAACATTGAGAACATGTATTACAAATGACAACATTAGCTAATGAATGATTTAACCATGTTAATTTTTATTTTAAATATATACTCGATAAGAGAGTTGTAATTTGTAACAGAAAGAAGACAATAACATATAAAACATTCTAATATTAGTCCAAAGATTGAGATTCTGTAGAGCATTTTAAGTGTAAACAATATGGATCAATGATTTTGATTAAATGCAGTCAAAGTACACCAAAGTCATTGTCGTCAGCATATTCTGATAATTGGATTAAAGACCTAACCAATAGCCAGTCATCACACAGAAGGATTCCTTTTTGAATTTTATTCATTTATTTTTTATCACAAAATTGGAAGGTTGGTCAAACTGTAAAGATATGAAATGAAAAGATCAAAGTCTTTGTGCATGTCAGATGAAGATTGCTGTTAAAAGATTAACGAAGTGACATTGGATTTTAGAGTCTATCATAGATAATTGAGTTTAGTTAAAGACCATCGAAAGAAGTTTTATGTTGAAACTTACGTTTTGTAAGTTTTTGAAGAATTGACTACACAACTTCGAATGCAATACTACTGCTATAAATAAGTCAAAGTTTTGAGTCTTGCTTACATTTTTCCTTACTTCTTCTAATCGATCCAAGGATGTGAAGAGAACATAATGAACTGTGTTGCTTCCAATACTCATCATTACAAGAAAGTGAGAGTGGTGAACTTGTGGAAGCTATACCAAAGTCACCTTCTATTCTGAATCATAGAGAAGATGGTGGAAAAGATGAAGAAAAATTCCCAAACAAAGTCCAACACTTTCTAAAATCACTAGCAAAAAATGTAATGTGATTTTGATGGCTCATACTTCACCATCTAGTTCATCGGTGTTGCACAATTGTCAAGTGGTGACTAATTTGACATGTTATTTTAGTATATGTTGAAATTAGTGTCTGAGAACAAAATTTGATAATTATATTTGTGCCCTTGATAACTATAACTGAACCAAGGTTAGACTCACATCAATTGAAAATAAGAAAACTAAGAATATCCAGTCCCCCAACATATCCAGATCAAATGTTACATTGCAATGGAAGTATGAAACAAAATACAAGGTTAGAGTCACATCAATCGAAAATAATATTAATAATGGAAAACTAAGAATATCATGTTCTGCAACATATCCGAAATGTAATAATACAATGGAAGTATGAAACTGCAATAGCAACATATGCATTCTGCAAACCATAAGTTAAACACCCAGTGTAAATAACTGTGTCTGTCGTATCTTTGTACTTTTTTCCCTCCCGCCTAGCAAACCCAGTTCCAATATTACAGATGCTTCAAGAAGCTCAACTAGCTCGAATTCTATCCAGCCAGTCGATGCTCTTCCGCGGTCTCTCAAACTGAACATCGACACTTCTTCTGGATTTCTCTTGGAATTCAATGCTTCTAGATTTGTCATTGTACTCTACGCTTCTTCTTGACCGCTCCGTCTGGTCAAATTGGACTCTTAACTTCTCTAATTTCTCAGGATTGTTGAATTTGAATTCATGATATTTCAGTTTTTCTGCCTTATCACTACTTCTTGGTGGTTTATCTCTGTGATCTGTGCTCTTCCTTGGCTTTTCCGAGCAATCAGTACTTCCTCTGGATTGTTCAACCCTATCCACACTTCTTCTAAAACTCAGTCTTTGGGACGGTGACTTTTCTACCGTCGATATGAATTTTCTGAGATGTCTAAGGTATTCTGGATAGAGCTCCAAATTACAGTGATTTCCATCTTTGAGCCATAAAGGTTCGTATTTCTGTTGACATAGCTCCCATAAATGCTTTCCATGAGAGCAATCAACAACCTCATCAGCAGTTCCCTGAAGAAAACACAAGAAAGACACCAAGTTAGTAAAGCAATATGAAATGCTCTGTACCCAAAAAAGAAACCTAGAAAAAAGCAATAGTTGCCAAGTTACATAATATAATTTAGGTTGGCACTTTTTAGTGTTAGTTTGGATTAATCTTTGGTTGGTCCTTTCCCTAGCTTTTGTTTCTTGTTTCACTGGGTATAGGCATTTGTCCCCCCAATTTTTCTGTTTCCATTTTTCTTTTTTAATATTACTTCGGCTTTTATCAACAAAAAAAAGGCTGTTTCTTTTCAACTTTGATGCTGTAAAACCAGCCACACTCAATAGGTTCCTACTTCCTACTTGTGTAAACTAGCTTATGTTAGGAAAAATGACGTTCTATATTTATCAACCCATATCATAATTTTCATTACATATTTCTGCAGGAGAAATGCTGATTTTGAATAACAATGTGCAGGTTGCTTGTATATAAGAGATTATATTTATCAGTATGAGCACTAAGCTAGCGTACTGAGTAAGCACCAAGTTAAGGACCACAACCATTATAGAAATTGTTAATTGGATACCATTACATGCTGACAGCAACAACATAAACTATGGTGACAAAATATTAGATAGTGGAAAATCGAACAAAATATGCATGGAATACTTACATGAATTACTAGCACTGGACACTTCACCAACGGAATTTTATCAATGTTCTACACCAACAACACGGAATGAAATTCAGTTACATAATACATGATTCTCATAACGAAGGACATCAAATAGATAGGATAATGAAAAATCTAACCTTATAGATGTCAAACCAGTATGTCCTTTTCACGGGGTACATCACTCTCAACCCCGATAGTATAGGACTATGGAGAACAACAGCCCTCAGTCGGGGTAATCGAGCAGCAAGATCCAAAGTAGGACCACTCCCAACAGATTGACCATACAGGATTATATCTTCCTGCTTAGCACCATAGTTCTCTTCAAGACACTTATATACAGCTTCAATGTCAGCATACGTATTATGCTCACTTGGCTGTGAAAAATATCCGTTTTTCATTATGCTTCTCTATGCTAAGAACAAAAGAATGAAATAAACCAGAAAGAAGCATATAAGGCAGTTACCTTCCCTGACGACTGTCCGTAGCCAGAGTAATCGTATCTGCATGCATTGAAACAAGATGCTTGAAAACATAATTAACATATACCTTAAAAAAAAATTATAACAAACACAAGCACAACACAACAGATATATGATAAGCAAGCCAACTGTTTTAAGGAGGTCTTTAGGGTATCTTTGGATGAGGGTTTCGGAGGGGAGGGGAGGACTTTCCTTTTTTAAATTAAGGACACTGTAAAATCTTTTAAAAAATGAATAAAGTGTAACTGAAGTATTAAACGGATCATTTATCATGTTTTTTTTATAAAAAAATAAAATAAAATAAAATATCAAATATATTTTAAAATACAGAATATCCCTCCAAAGCCCTCCCATCCAAAACTCAACTCCCAAGCATAACCTTAGATTGATCCTCAAAGGTGAGGGTCTAACGAGTACAGTCTCCAACATTACTCTTACTCATGAACTCCCTTATTTGTGCCTCAATACTATTTTTTGCATGTTAAAAGTTTCTTTAACCATCCTTTTAAAAAAAGTTTCTTTTACCATATGAAAGCAACATTCAAGAGAAAAAATAAGACAAATTAAAGGCAAAATGTGAATATGTGAACTATACATGTTTGGATGTGCATCCTCGGTATATCAAGCATCCAAAGTGTTAGTGATACTTAGTAATCAAACAAAGTTTACAGTTTCATCTGTATTAAATTATTGGGCATCTAAGGTGTAACAGTAAGCCCTAAGTTGAATGTAACCACTCACATAGCATGGAATTAAACAAAAGGGCTTGATGGAGCTATTTCTGAAGTTTAAAAGCTAGCAATTCAACTACACTAACCAATTTAAATATTACACCTATCAGCACAAAGATCAGCAAATATTAAGGCTAAAACTTAAGTTTTGGTCACACTGCAGACCATGAACCATATGCACTTCCTACAGAAAGAAAAACGCGCCATTGAGCTTAACTCTGATGTCACATATCAACTTCTGAATGAAACTGACCATCTAATTACCAACTTTATGATCTTTTACAGTTTTCCTTATTATGTAGTAAATGTACTTAACTCATGCTTTCTAAAATTTCAGTTTTTTTTTGGTTACATTTTTTCTCATTCGATAACAAAAGAAAAGGAGTTATGATGTGTTGCACTGAAATTGAAACCTTCCAAGTCCTGCAGGTAAATGGCCATTTCATATCCCTTAAATCCCCACAGTAAATTTGCCGGATCTAACCAACAACTAAACCTTATCCCACTAAGTAAGGGTCTGCTAGAGTAAATTTTTCGGATAATCAGCTAAATTCCAACATCACAATCAGCACAATGAAATACGAAAATGATGGAATTTAGCTAAATTCCAATATCTCTCAATCACCACATTCTACTAATACATCAATCACATTAAAACACGAAAACGATGGAACACTTATTTGATACTGCCACCTTAAAATCCTTATCTTCTAACCACATAAGAACCACAAAAATTAAAATTAAAATTAAAATATAATACATGACTCACCCTTCATATCATAAACTAATGAGGACCAAAAATTCCCCATCTTTGACTAAATCAAACCTAACTAACAACTAAACAAGTGAATTATTTACCCTAAAAAAACACATCAAAATCTAATAAAAAAAATTAACCTAATCACTACAATCAAGCTTCTTTAAACAAGTAAATTATCAGGACTGAGTCAACTCAACTCAACACAAAATCAGCTAACAAATTCAACTAAAAAAAACACCCATTTGATAATTCAGTTACAGAAACTAAAAAAACGTTACAAAAATTGAAATTTAAATAAAAAAGGTTGGAAATTGAAAAAAATACGAACCCAATGAGATTAACACGCAAGTGAATACTGAGCTCCACGAAAAGCTCATACATCTGACCAATATCAGCAGCATTTCCATGAGAGTAAAGCACAGTTGATTTCGCCATTGGATGACGAACATACATAGCAACGATCTCAATTCCACGTCGATTAGGAAATTTCAAAACTTCAACGTTTTCACGGTGTGGGAATGGTTCCATCAACAATAAACCAGTTACTTCTTCTTTGATGAGTTTGTATGATGGTGGGTTTGGTGGAAAGAATGCTAATTTCGCTGCCATTGATGACGTCACTCCTCCCATTGCTTACGTATTTCTTCTTCTTCTTCTTCTTCACATTCCTTTTTTTTTTCTTCTTCTTGTCTTTGTGAAGTGAAACTGAACTGAACTTTCTCTCAGGGTTTTATTTATTTTTTATTTTTTGGTTATTTTTCTATTGAGTTTATTATTTATTATTTATTATTACACACTCCTTTTTTCTGTATTTCATTCATTCATTCATTCACACCTATTAATTAGTTGTATCTTTCTCTATTACACGTGTTGTCCTTCTGTCCAGAAATTTCTCCTCATCTCGTGCTACATGTTTTTTTTTAATTAATAATAATTAATACTATTTAATCCAGTAAATATTCGGAATTTCAAAAAAATATATTGGATTAAAAGCTTTTTAATTTTAGTTTTCAACAATGTTAGAAGTATTTTAGTTGAGTCCAAAAAAAAAAACATTGTAGTTAATCAATTTTATTTCTTTTGTCGAAAATAGTTAATCAATCTAATTTGATTTAATTGACTGGACTAACTCCCACAATGTAAAATATTTTATCCGACTAAAGTTGCATTAACAAAAGAAAAATATATGTCATAAATAAATGGAAATATGTCAAACTAAACATGTTTTAATATTTTCAAAATTTCTATTATGTGCAGTACTCATAACTTTATAATATTTCACTGTGTTTTTTTTTTTTTGGTTAGAATTTTGTTTTTTTTTGTTAGAATCGTAGTTTACTATGTATTGGGAGTCCTTTTTTTTTGAAGTAATGTATTGGGAGTCCTTATTAACAAAAGAATGGTGTATTTAGAATGCTAATTTGTAAAATAATACTCCCTCGAGTCTTATTTATAAGAAATATTTGATTTTTTTGATTCATTGCATAAATGATGTATTTAGTCTATATTTTAGACAAAATACATCAATTACTCAATTATTCTAAAAGGTTAAAAAAAATTATAAATAAGACCAGAGGAAGTATTAGAGAAATGATATTAAGGTTTTGCTTTTAACAAATTTCCTATCTTCATTTTTTACTTCAAAAACTAGATAATTCATAATTAAATTTCTTATTATCTTAAAAAAATTATTTAGTATTTTTATCACAAATAACTGTATGTGTCAGGATAAGCAATAGCACAAAAATAAAATAGTGTTAGCATTGGCTGTTTTAGCAATCCAAAACAAAATTGGAAATTGGTATGATTAGGGTGGAGTTAAATAAAATAATTGAGTGGAGTGCAGAGAGGCAAAGAAAAATGAGTAAAAAGAAGAAGCAAAGGTTGAGTAAAAAACACATAAAAGTACAAGAGTATGAATTAGTTAAATGATTTCTTGGAGCAATAACAGGTTGTCCCATGTTGATGTCAACAAGTTCAGGCCTGCATGCTTCATCACCATGATTTCCCTCTCAAAGGCATACACACCCTTTCGGTATCGTGTTTTTGGGCAATGGGACCTTACCTTACAAACAATGACATATTTGTAGGGAATGTCCTATGTATATATCTTTCCAATGTCATGTTACTTAACAAATAATTCATCATCATAGAACTTTTTCTCTTTTTTATTTTATTAAATTCAGAACTTGGAAGGATCCTTGTAGGGGAATATTTGAACATGGTTCCTTGTTTAGGGTAATTATAAGTCCCATCAACGGCTCCAATTGTCTTGAGCCACTGAATCCAATCCACAAGTTCAAGATTCGGGTCCATTTTGATTGGAGACAATATATTTTTGTTGGGTAGTATTAACTTGTGTCCTTTGGGTATATGTTAAGAAATTTAAAAAAAGAAATACTTTTTAAAATTTTGTGTATTCAATTCATTAAAAAATTAAATATTAAATGCAACGCACATATTCTAATAAATTATTTCTACATTTACATCATTAATTTGTGCTCACTTGTGGTTTGAGAGTACAAGTTAACATTTCTCATATTGGTTCTATTTGAGACACACCAATATTATGTTAAAAAATAAAAATGGGAGTTAAAAGAAAAATAATCAAATACATATTGATTTATATCTCTATTCTCTAATATAATAAAAATGTCAAAAAACAAAATCTTATTTAATTTAAAAAACATGAGATTTATGTAAGATTTCATTCTAATTAAAGATTAGTCACGGCTACGGATTGTATTTTCATTGTGTTGATTCTGAAAATGGACAATTCTCAAAAACTTAATGATTTTAAATCTATCTCTTTGATTAGTTGTCTATATAAAGTGCTAGCTAAAGTGTAGGCAAATAGATGAAATTGGGTCATGTTATTTCAGAATCTCAATTCGTATTTGTTAAATGTTGATAAATTTTAGATGGTATTGTTAATGGGGTTGTAGATAAAGTTAAGAGAAACAACAACAACAACCAAGTCTTATCCCATTTAATGGGGTCGGCTACATGGATCAAATGACGTCATAGTGTTCTATCATAGATCAAATTTGGATCCAACTCATTGACCTCTAAATCCTTTCTAATGGTTTCTCTAATAGTTTTCCTAGGTCTTCCTCTACCTCTTTAAACTTGACTCTCCTCCATTTGATCTACTTTTCTGACCACGACATCTATGAGTCTTCTCTCTACATGCCCAAACCATCTAAGCCTATTTTCTACCAACTTTTCTACTATAGGTGCTACCCCCACTCTCTCTCTAATGGTGTCATTCCTAATCCTATCATGTCTAGTCTTACCACTCATTCAGCGCAACATCCTCATCTCTGCTACACTTACTTGATTCTCGTGTTGACTCTTAACCGCCCAACACTCCGTACCATACAACAACGCCGGTCTGACTGCTGTCCGATAGAACTTTCCTTTCAACTTAA
>Ga0228711_1012205_pt1 | contig 10621 bp, 9 predicted proteins | sample MedpolnodulmetaG_2_FD_177996 | JGI IMG/M metagenome (GOLD analysis project Ga0228711, IMG submission 177996) | Root nodule microbial communities from Medicago polymorpha collected in Santa Monica, California, United States - brown nodules | ecosystem: Host-associated > Plants > Roots > Nodule...
TTTTTTTACCAAAGCAAAATTAACTATCATTAATCAACTATTGTTCAATACAAGAAGGATAAAAATAAAAAATACGAGAGAAAGATGCTTACGTTTCCAACTAGTCAACTTCAAATTAATACGATCAAGCACTAGGTCCCAAAATTTTACCCACCGACAATCTCCTCCAATAGGAGTCCTTAAATACACAAAAGGAAGACTGATAGTCTTGCAATTCTTAACTCGGGATGCCTCCGTCAACCATGAATTGGAAACTTTCACACCAGTAAGCATACTCTTATGAAAATTAACTTTAAGGCCAGAAATTTCTTCGAACAAGATCAACAACGCTCACATAGACCTGACATTGGCCCAACACCTCTCCCCAATAAGTAAGGTGTCATCCGCAAATTGCAAGTGGGAAATATGTATTGGAGAAGTTGAACCGACATAGTGACCGCGAAAGAGGCTGCTATAAACCAAAGAGTGCATCAGAACATGCAGCCCCTCTGCCGCTAAGAGAAATAGGAAAGGTGAAAGAGGGTCATCCTGTCTTAAACCTCTCTCAAAGGGAAATTCATCAGTTGGGCATCCATTGACAAGGAACGATGCCGTTGCTGAACCAACACATTATGAGATCCACTTACGCCATAAAACCTTCATATTTACATAACATCGTCTAAGTAATGCCGATCCAAAGAATCAAAGGCTTTTTCGAATTCGAAATCCACCTTAGAGAGCAACATCTCCTTATGAAGCTTTATGGCCTCATCAACCATTTCATTTGCAATGAGAACACTCTCTAAAATCTGCCTCCCTTTATTAAAAGATGTTTGAACACGCGAGACAACACTCCCAATGACAAGCTGCAGTCTATTAGCTAGGACATTCGCAAACACTTTGTACATGCATCCTACTAGGGAGATGGGACGAAAGTGATTAAGGTGTTGAGGGCTATCCACCTTTGGAATTAAAGCTATAAAGGTTGCATTAATTCCTTTTGAGAGCTTCCCGTTGAGATGAAATTCTGTTAAAAATGGCATAAAATCTACCTGAAGTTCATTCCAAAAATCTTTTATGAAACCAAAATTGATGCCATATGGACCCGTGCCATTGAAAATATCACAATCCCAAACGACATTCTTAACTTCCTCCAATGAAAATGGGCGAGTGAGCTGCACTGCATCTACTACACTAAGTTTACCAAAGACAGTTACAAATTTCCAGAAATATTTTTCACAAGAAAATATATAAAAAATTTAAAAGTCATGGAAGTTTCTTCCAAAAAAATGTGCAAACAGGGTCTCACCAGGCGTGCCAATTTGTTTACCTGTGTTTTTGGTAAACAATAAGACTAGTTTTAAAATGTTACTTGCAGGATCAAACTAGAAATCCTAAGGCATGTTGTGCAATCTATTTCCATAAAAGGTTTGAATGTTCATCATATTCATAGTTTGATTTATGAACAAGAAAAAGAAAGTTGTTTTTGTACGAATATAATTATCTTTCGACAGAAACTGGAGGGATGTTTGAAATTAAAAACAGTTAAAAACTTAAAATTCTAAAGGCCAACAAACTTAAAGAAAAACTAATTGCATTGCATTAAAAGAAAACAGTTCAACAAATCAATGTACATACATTCTGACACTCGTTTCTCTAAATGCTAGTACTTTGAGTTTTTAGAACTTTTGTTAAGTGATTTTTGACCCCTTTTTCCTATGAAAAACTAATATATATATATATATATATATATATATATATACACATATATAAAATAATTGATTAAACTAAACGACTATAAACTATGTTCTTTCGACAATAACAACCTGCTCTCCACGTGTCTTTGAACTCAAAACCTATTTCTGCAATCAAATAGCTTGTTGAAACACATTCTTGTCGAAAGCTTTTGATTCTGATCTTGGACTTGGACAAATTTACAACTTTGATCATAACTTTACTTGTCGAAACATATGGTTTCGCATTGACTACTGTTTTTGCAGTGTAATTTTTTGGAACAATTTGGACTTTGGTTTTGTATTGATTATTGTATGTTACGGTGAACCCATCTCTCATATCAGATCATTTACATCAATTTGGTTATTTCAAAGAATCATCAAAGTATCATCGTTCGACTATGTATTTTATGGTTATCTTGCGTTTGGATTATCTAAAACAAAAAACCAGTCGTATTTTCAAGCACAAGAAAAACTCTTTGCATCAATTGCTCGACAGAATTAAGCTACAAATGTTTCGGTGGTTTTTTTTGTTTGTTTTGAAAGAACGTTTTGGTGGTTGAAAGCGAATTATACTACTTTCTTTTTTGATTACCATTCATGGTGGCTTAGCCTAATTATATGCTTGGTAGCTATAACTAAATTTGTATATTCTCTTTCTTTGCTCGTTCCATGACTTTTACATTGTAACCTTTTCATTTTACCTTCTTAGAAAAAGCAAATGTATTTAGTAATTGTATATATTTGTCATTAAAAAAAATCAAATTTAATGTGGAATGAACAAAATGATTGAATATTAAAAAATATAGAAAATTTCATACATCAGTTGGATAAAGTTAAACTTTACTTCTTTTGGTGAATGAAGGCAAAGAATGCAAATTTTGTCTTGAATTCTGCTCTGTACCCAACAAAAATTGCTCATTTCCAACTGAAATGACCATTTTGCCCATGTGTGAGTTAACTCACGCTAGTGTTAAATTTACGTGAGTTAACTCACGTTGTGTGCTGTTAGATTTTTTTTGTCTTAAATTAGATTTTTTTTAGTTTTAGGGTTTAGTTTAAATTTTGATTTTTTTGGCAAGAAATAATACAATGTTACATGTTAATGACTTATATTGCTTAATTGTTTAGATATTTTCATGTTTATGTTGTAGTTATCAGTTTTAGGGTTTATGAATAATTTGTACTCCAAGTGTTTGATGAAATGTTTGAACGAGTTTTTTATTGATTGTTTAATTTTTTAAGGTGTAGGTAGGTTTGAAACAATGTCTGATTTGTTCAGTGTTAGCATACACTTCAACGGTGGAAATCCTCAAATGTTCAAGGTCCGGTACATTAATGTCACATTAAAAGGTCTCGAGGATAAACTGGATGAAATCAACCAAGGACTCAACTCCGGAGACACAAGGAGGATGAAATACATTTGGTATGAACGTTGGACGATGAGAGAATAACGTTCAATCCGCTAGAATTAAAGAACGACGACGATGTGAGGAGCATGTTCTCAATTTTTTGGCAGCACATCATGGTTCCGTTGATTGATATGTTTGTCACGTTGCATAGATCAACTCAAGATATTCTCAACAGTTTGATTCCGCCAGAAGATCGTGATTATGTAGGGAATGCACCTTCCAACTATAACAACTGTCTTACCTCTAAAATTGGATAAATTTAAACTTGATAAACAACGCTCTCAAGCATTCACCCAGATGTTTTATTGTTCCTTTCAAAACAACATGTATTATGCAGAATCAACTATATAAGTTATGATATCGAATTCCTTCATATAAGATGAGTGTCACAGAATGCACCTCATTCTTTATGTGATGACTCGTCTTATATGAGGGAATTCGATGTGATAACATATATAGTTGATTCTACATGCTGTTTTGAAAGGAACAATAAAACTTCTGGGTGAATGCTTGAGAGTTGTTGTTTGGCAAGTTTGAATTTATTCAATTTCAAAGTTAAGACAATTGTTGTACCACATATCTCTATCCAAATGTAATGTAAAGATAAGACATATTTAGGAACTTTATGTAATGTAATGTAATTTTTATTCGAATTTATTTAATACACAACTTTATTTGAATTTATTTAATACACAATTTTTGTTCGAATTCACGCTGAGTTTAATTAGTCTTTTTTCGATTTTTTTTACACAATTTTAAATGAATTTATTTATTCAATATGCAATCTTTTGTGAAGAAAAAAATTTTATTCAATATGCAATCATAAAATAAATGCAAATATATAGCGTGAAAAAACTTCAAAAAAAGAAACTTCACACCATTGTTGCGTGAGTTAACTCACGATGCCCCATGCATGCAACGTGAGTTAACTCACGCTAGTGTTAAATTCTGTGTGAGTTAACTCACGCAGGTTGACTGGTTGTTCATGCACCAAGAACATGTTTTTTGGGCGGTGGTCAGTTATTCAACCTTGATTTTACACCATTTTTACACGTTTTTTTTTACAGTTTTTTGACTGCATTTAGTGCATATAAAACCTATGTTATCATTCTCCTATAAATACCCCTTCAACCTTCACCATTTCCCCACATTCTCTCCTTCTCCTTGCTTTCTCACGTTTATAGTCTTTGTCTTTTTACATTTTTGGGGTAAAAAGAAGTCAATCGAGGGGTAAAAAAGGCCAATCGAGGGGTAAAAAGCGGCCAATCGACTTGGGGCACAAAGAGGTCAACCCTTGGGGTAAAAATAAATCTGCTTCTTTTTACCCCAAAAACTTTTTACCGTGGGTAAAAAGACTCTTCTTGGGGGTATAAAAAGAACCAGATTTAGATTTACCCCAAGGGTTGATGTCTTTTTGCCCCAAGAAGGTTGATCTCTTTTTGCCCCAACCTTGGTCTTCTGTTACCCCAAGGTTGGTAGCTTTTTACCTCAAAGAAGCAGATTTAGTAATTTCGAATAAAAAATATCAATTATTGTAAATGTAACAATTATTAATAAAATGAGATTTTATATGTATTATTTATGTTCCTTTCTTCCTTTCTTTTTATTTATATTCGCATTTATTTTATGATTTTGTCATCTAAATAATATAATGTCTTCGAACACTAATTACACCTGACGTGAATTTGCATATTAAAATTGCGTATTAAATAAATTTGAAAATAAAGTTGCATATTAATAAATGCGAGTTAACTCACATTGAAATTTTTTAAAATTTACACTAGTGTGAGTTAACTCACATTTCGTGTTTTAACTCACACAAAATTAACAGTAGCGTGAGTTAACATGCGTAGTGGCAAAATGATATTTTCAGTTTGGAATGAGCAAAAAATGCTGGGTAAAGAGCATAATTTTTTTGTCTTAGGCTATCATAGTTGGTGGTCAAGCCTGTTTATTTGTTTGGGCATTGGCTAACTTAGCCTTTTTGTCTTCTTTATTCGACGATTTATTTTAAACTTTAGTGGTTTTTTTAATACGCTTTATGCTAAAGAGACTATTGTGCCGGTGTTAATATATTTTATTTTTTCTTGTTAAAAAAAATCAAACTGAAATTTAAATTGTAGCCGAATTTTTTTTATATATTTAGGAAAAAAATAATATGAAAATTAGGTGTATCATTCGGTTAGATACATACTTTGTTTTCGGGTGTGTTGCAGTAATATTTTATAATAAAAAAAAATGTAATTATTCACACAAAAAAAAATGTAATTAATTTTGGAAGAAAACCACATTTTTTTTTCATCAAGAAAAGCACGGATGAAACTTGTATACTTGACTAGTGTGCTAACCTGTGCAATGCACAGGTGCTAAACTATTTTAGATTTTTTTTTTTGGTAAAATGATTGCTATTTTAAATCCCAAAATCCGCGAAAAAAAAATCCTATCATAATTTTAGCAGAAATCAATGGTACGATAAAAGTGGATCCAATTATTTGATTGCTATTTTATTTAAAAAGTATAATTCAATGACCGAAAAAGGAAATCAATAAATGTGTAATTAAAAAAAAATCAAAAAAATTTTCGAGATAAAAAATTCAATAAATATTCTTTTATTCTTTTTTTTTTTTTTATGTATTGAAAAAGGAAACGATATAATTATTGAATAGATATAGAATAGAAATAAATATGTATTTAAAAAAGAAATCGTATATACATTAAAAAATTATTTTTTGAGGGAATACATTAAAAAATTATATTTATTTTTCATTAAAAATAATCAAATTTAATGTGCAATTTAAATTAGAGGCACGATTTTCATTATATATAGACACGCTCTCATAGCAAAGTGTTGTTGTTCTTCATTGAAAATTTTCTTTATTTCATTGAGCCAGAATGAGAACTCTTCATCTTTTTTATATTTTTTGTTCCATTGCTTTTCTTATGATCTTATTTGGCATAGTGTTTTTCAGTAGTACCATTCATTCAAGCGAAGAAGAGTGTTACATATTCAGTGAAGAAGGCAAGTGTCCCACTTTGAATTATTTTTTATATTCCATAACTACGTGTATTTGTTGATGAAAAGGGTCTTACGAATTTTCAAACTTGCCCTAATTTTTTTTTAAATTGATGTTTGGTGATAATTTTGAACTTTTTATACTCAACCTAACTTAGTTTTTGGTATGAGGGTTTATGAATTTTTTGGTATTAATGTTATTAATCATTTGATTCTCAAAGAAAAGTGGTAATGATAAACTGCAATTCAGGCTAGATTTAATTAAAATCGGCTGAGAATTGTTCTACCCAAAAATTGATCTTTGTTTGCATGAACAATTATGTGGTTTTATGTATAGAGCACTGGACCATGGAGTGAATTAAATTTAAAAGAAATCAAAACGAATCCGTATATTGTGTGGGATTTCAGTTGTTGCTAATTATTGTTGCTTTTTTTTTTCTTTTTCTCTCTTGTTGCTGCAGTAATTAATTCGTGAAGGGACTGTGGTTAACAAAGAAAGAAAGGAGTTTTTGATTTTTTTTATTTTAATTATTACTGTTGGTCTGTCACTACTCAACGTTTAGATGTGTAACTTTATAAGTATGCACTTTTTTTTTGCCTTCAATCTCTATTTTTTCTTCTACTTAGCCTACAATACAGTTTCTAATGATAAATTGTTATATTTGTTGCATCTTTTTGACATTATTAATATCATGTTTAATCTTTTTCATTGCAGATATTGAATGTTATGGTTCAGCTTACAAAGATTTTCAGGTATCTATTTTGTCCATCCGTTTTTTTTTTTAGGGTTATTTTGTCCATCCGTTAACAGTGCATATAATATAGACTTTTAAAAAATTATTTTGTTAAAAAATAATTTCTTTATTTTGTCAAAAAAATAAAAAAAAACTTCTTTACCATTTTTAGTTTTTTTTCACCATACTTACCTACTAATCTAACTCACAATTTCGATCATTGTTAATGTATTATAATATTGGTATATCCAAATTTAAACATGGTTTGGACCTCCATATCTTTATTATAATTATGGTGCATATTTAAATTAAAAAGGAATTGAATTATGAAGGGTTGTTTCTTATGTGCATATGTACATGATTTGTATTTCTTGAATTTTATTACTTGTTTTTATATTTGATATTTTTTAAGTTAAATTTAAATTATCATTATTAGGACATTAATTTATGAGATTCATGAACAATAACTCCATACTTATCATATGCATTTGAATTTGATAAAAGCAATATGATTATTATAGTTAACCAACTCATCAATAATTTATGATTACTTCTAATAATTTTTGACAGAATGTTGAGGAAGTTGGAAAAGAGATGGTGTCTCAAAGAAAATATGAGAAGCCTAAGGTTTTGTCAAGGAGGCTTCTGTCACAAAGTGCTATCCGCAAACCGGATATATGAATGTGAACGTGCGAGATCAAGTTATGCAGACCCCATGATAACATTTACTTAGTTATATCCATGTTCAATGCATTTGCTCTCCATTTAAACAAATAATGGAACATTACTTTATTTTAAAGGAAATAATGGAACATTAATTCCGTTCAAGTTGAACATTAAATATTTTATGGTGGTAGTTAATGGTGTTTTTATTGGTTTTTTTTTTTTTTTTGAGACGTTTGGTGTTCCACATGTATAAGACGCCTTTTATTATGTTGTTTATGTCTTGTCAGTCTCTGTCCATCGTGTGCAGAAACTTGATTATTAATAAATTTTGCCGTTAAAAAAATATATTTTATGGTAGAAGTTTTTTAATATGTAATTCTTAGATTATTATTACACATGTTTTTCCACCATATCCATGATGAAGCGTCTGAGGCTGTTTGGCATAAAAGTGTTTCTTTGAAGGTTTTGATTTGTGTGTGGCGTCTCTTACGCAACAGATTGTATACAAAGGATAACTTGATGCGTCGCGGCATTATTCCAAATGAGCTCAATGGTTTGTGTCTGGTTGTGGTCATTATGAATCAGTTGATCATCTTTTTCATTCATTGTCCTATTTTTGGAGATGCGCACATTCAGTGGGTTCCCAACATATTATGGATTATTTTACTCAGTTTGCTTACTCTTTAGGTGGATTTAAATCTCGTCGGTCTTTTTTGCAACTAATATATGGCTTTGCACTGTTTGGGTGTTATGGAATGAAAGGAATAATGGACTTTTCTCCACTAAGGCTAAATCTATGATGCAGCTTCTGGATATAGTTGAAATGACTATCTTAGACTGGCTGGAAGCTAGAAAATGTTTGTTTCCCTTTTGGTTACCATATGTCATGGCAACAACCCCTGGTTTGTTTGGGGATTGGTTGACTGTCTTTTCTTTTCTTCAGGATTTGTAAGTGTACTCTTGCTCTGCTCTTCTGTGCACACCTTGTGCTAGGGAGTATATTGTGTTCCTTTTGGTAATATAATTCATTTTTGCTTGTAAAAAAAAACTTAATTTGTATATTTTCTTTCTTTGCTCGTTCCATCACTTTTACATTGTAACCTTTTAGCCTTTTCTTTCCCGCACAACTTGTGCTGGTAAGTCGGTCCTTTGTTAATATAATTTTATTTTACCTTCTTAGAAAGAAAAAAATGTATTTAAAATTTGTATATATTTGTCATTAAAAAAAATCAAATTCAATGTGGAATGAACAAAATGATAGAATATTAAAAAATACAGAGAGTTTCATACATCAGTTGTTGGATAAAGTTAAACTTTATTCTTTTTGTTGGATGAAGGTAAAGAATGCAAATTTTGTCTTAGGCTATCATATTTGGCGGTCAAGTCTGTTTACTTGTTTGGGTATCAACTAATTTGACCTTTTTGTCTTCTTTCTTGGACGGCTTTTTGTAAACTTTAGTGGTTTTTTTAATACGCCTTGTGTTAAAGCTAAAGTGTCAATGTTAATATATTTCATTTTTGCTTGTTAAAAAAAATTACTATTTAAATTGCAGGTGAATTTTTCTTTATATATTTAGGAAAAAAATGATGAAAATTAGTTCTGTCATTCGGTTAGATGCATACTTTGTTTTCGGGTGTGTTGCAATAATATTTAATAATAAAAAATATGTAATTATTCGCACAAAAAATTATAAACAAAATGTAATTTTAATTTTGCAAGAAAGGCACGTATGAAATTAGTATACTTGATATTTGATATAAGTGCAATTGATTGCTTTTTTTCTTTTTTTAACAAACTAAAATGAGATATATTAACAACAATGAACAATGATTCACCCCGCATAAGGTGTGCAAAGGGCAAACCACCTAAGAGTATTTACAAGATCAAGGTGGCTGCAGCAAGTAACCACCACCAAAACAGAAACAAATTACAAGTGGACACCCATATAAAGAATGAGATTTTGCCACCAATCATGATAACTATATGCAAAATTCACCTGTGTTGACTTTAACCATAAGAAAGAATTTAATTTGACCTGTTCAACAAGGACCAAAGGGATAGTGACCGTATTTTGGAACACACGGTTGTTCCTTTCCTTCCATATTACCCAAACAGAAGCAAACCAAGTTACTTTCATAAATGTGTGAGTGAATCTAGGCAGCCCCACCATTGAAGTGAATTGAATAAAATGTTGTCTGATGTTACCAGGGGACACCGAAGAAATATGTAACCAGCGCCATACATGATGCCAAAGAGAGCTGAATATGTCACAGTGTAAGAACAAATGTGCTGACGTTTTCAACCCTCCACAACCTGTAATACAAACCGTATCTGTAATGGAAATGACTTGTCGCCGCACCAAATTATCTTTCGTAGGAAGTCGATTACGGTGAAGCCGCCACACGAGCACAGACACCTTTGATGGAATATGCTTTTGCTAGACATCATCAACCATAGTCCTATCCGAAGAATCACCGGTAGTGGTAAGAAAATAATAAGCTCTCTTCACCGAGTAACCATGAATAGGATATAACAACCAACGCCACGTGTCATGAACATTATCCTGCAAAACAGTGTTGTAAAGTAAAATAGAACACTCCCTCACGCTCTCCTTCTCCCAAGCAAACAAGTGACGCCGCCACACCCTCTCTCCTCCCCCAACCGCACCTATGTCCCTCTTCGCCTCCGCCACTGAACACTTCTTATTCAAAGCAAGCTCATATAAGCGGGGAAATTTTAGTTTTAGAGGAACTTCCCCCACCCATATATCCTGCCAAAAGAAAGTATCATTGCCATCTCCCACCACACGACGAATGTTATTATCAAACCACCGCCCATCACCCTCTCCTAAACCCTCACGAATCCTACACATCGACCTCCACCAAGTCGAACAGTGAGAACCGCCCTCCTTCAACCGCCCCCACACCTCCCCATACCGAGCTTTCAAAACTCGATACCATAAACCATCCTTCTCCACCAACACCACTTCCCCAACAAAGATAAATTAAAAGCTCCCACCCTTCGCACTCCTAACCCTCCTTCCTTCTTCGGAGTACAAATAGACTCCCAATTTATCCAGACTA
>Ga0228711_1012209_pt1 | contig 10615 bp, 6 predicted proteins | sample MedpolnodulmetaG_2_FD_177996 | JGI IMG/M metagenome (GOLD analysis project Ga0228711, IMG submission 177996) | Root nodule microbial communities from Medicago polymorpha collected in Santa Monica, California, United States - brown nodules | ecosystem: Host-associated > Plants > Roots > Nodule...
ATAAAGTTTCGAGCTTCAAGGATTTCAATAGCAATCAACCATGAAAATAGGCGTGGTTGCTAGAGAAACACACTCACTGAGACCGAAAGGAGATGTGATAGGCTAAAGAGAAACTTGTCTTTAGAAAGAAGGTCTAACATAAAGTTCTAGGTTTAAGGTTTGATTTGAGAAGGGTTTGTCACTATGACGGACCAATAATCCCAATTTGGGTCTACATAGACCTAATTTTGTGTCACCTTTGTTTGAGTATGTGACAATGGAGGAATTACCCAAGGGATGGAAAATCCCTAAATTCACCAAATTTGGTGGAGAGACTAATGAATCCACTGTCGAACATATTGCTCATTACTTGACAGAGGCAGGTGACTTAGCAAATAATGAGAACTTGAGAATGAAGTATTTTCCAAGTTTATTGACAAAGAACGCCTTTACTTGGTATACAAGTTTTCCTCCAGGGTCTATTTTTACTTGGAGTCAATTAGAAAATGCTTTTCATGAACAATTCTACATGGGACAATCTAAGATTAGTAACAAAGAATTGGCAAGTGTTCGATGTAAAACGGTAGAATCTATTGATGATTATTTGATTAGGTTCAGACTTCTCAAAGCTAGATGTTTTACCCAAGTGCAAGAACATGAATTAGTCGAAATGGCTGTTGGTGGTCTAGACTATTCTATTTGAAAGAAATTAGATACGCAGTATTTAAGGGACATGGCACAATTAGCAGATAGAGTCCGACAAGTCGAAAGACTTAAAGCTGAAAACGCCAGGGCTAGAAAGTATGGTAAAAAAGAGAAGGTCGCTTATGTGGATACTAATGACATCAATCAAGATTTCGACTTTGATTGGAGTCCTGTTGACGAAAGCAAAGTTAATATCGCTGAACTACAACCAGGACCTCCATTTGTATGTAAATTGTTGAAACCTTCTAATGGAAAGAATCCTAAAGAACCTAAAAATGACATATTTGTGTCTAAAACCTACACATTTGATGTTACCAAATGTGATGAGATTTTTGATCTTTTGGTCAATGAAGGCATAATGATAGTGCCTAAAGGTTTGAAATTACCTCCTTTTGAGCAAAGGCAAAAAAGATGATATTGTAAATTCCATGGTAATTTTGGCCATAACACATCTTGCTGTGTGGTTTTCAAGGATTCAGTGCAAAAAGCACTAGATGAAGGTAGGCTGAAGTTTGGAGACAAACCAAAGCAGCCAATGCAAGTTGATGCTGATCCTTTGAAGAAAGCAGATTCCATGTACTTGGAAATATCAGGCATGAACATGGTGGAAATATCTAAGATCGATCCTATAGTGGCTATTGACGACCCAAAGGTTGATGTCAAAATGGTTACAGATGACCATAAATGTGTTGATACAATGATTATTGAAGATCAGTACGAAGAAAAAATACAAGTGGTATTTCCCAAAGCTGAAGAAAATCTTATTGATTTTCTTAACATATGCAAAATTTCTGGTTCCCCAGTTATGCTGTGTCCCAGATCTAGTGATGTTTTTGATAAGAAAGCTGCGAAGAATGTTGAAGGTTTTCGACCTCAATCGAAGCAGAAAGGAAAATGGGTTGACAAAAGGCCCATGTTTAGTTTCAAAAAAGCAAACATTCCTCTCAAGGACACATCCCCAACTGCAAACCAGAAGAAGGGACCAATGAAAACCTTCTTTCCTCCCTCCAAATCCCCAAATAACCAATGGGTATTTTCTGGTGGTAAAAATCCCAATCACAAGTCTTCACCTACAAAGTGGGTTAAGAAAGCCAGTGGAAAATCTCCAATTGAGCAGTGAGTACTTTCTAGTGGAAAGAGAACTACTGGAAATAGCGATCGAAATGAGACGCCTGATCAGAAGAGAGAAGAAACATATGGTTTGAAGAAGTTTGTTCATAACGTCAATTACGAAGGGAAAAATCCCATGACAATAACTCAATGGCGTAGATTCCAGCGTCATAAAAAGGCTGATGCCTTGAAAGATGTTACAAATGTTAACAAGAATGCTGAAAAAGGAAAGAACCAAGAACCAGCTATCTTCGATATGTTTAGAAAACCTGTCATTGAGAAGATCTTTCCTCCCCATTCGGTTGTGAAGAAAGGTCTTTCTGTAGAAGATGAAGAATTAACTTCGAACTTCACTGATTCTGAAGCTAGCCTCAATATAATTCTTGTCGTATCAATGCTTCCCATTGAATATGATGTTATATCAGAGGTTACAAAAGATGGGAAAGACTTCACTGAAGAAATGACTGCTCACAAGCCAAATGTTTATTATATGATGGATAGTGGTTGTGTTGAAGGCCAACATGCTATGTTCGAAAGACCTGATCATCACATGCAACATCATCTCAAACCATTGTTCATCCAGGCTAAAATTAATGATGTTGGAATAAACAAGGTGCTGGTAGATGGAGGTGCAACAGTAAATCTATTGCCACACTTTCTCTTGAAAAAGATTGGCTTATCAGAGTATGATTTGAAGCCACATAATGTAGTTCTTTGTCGAGATTTGAAAACCCGAGAATGGCGATCTATGCAAAAGTTAAGGATCATGACAAAGTAACTCATCAGTCAGACACGATCCACTTAGGGCATTCAACTATCAGAAGATCTCCAATTCGAAACGTCTACAACTCATAGACTCAGAATGGGGGAATTCAAAGTTGTTAGGGAGAATAACAGTTATTGTGTTCAATGTACCTTTCCCATACATTTACCATTTTCCAAAAATTTTCAAAGATCGGTGGAGCCATGCCATTGGCGGGCCACCACTAAATTAATCAAATTTGAGCCTATGCCCATTTACTTGGAATTCTCATTTATTCTATTCACAAAATTTCTATTTTTTATGGTAATAGTTGAAGCAAAAATTTTCAAAAAATACAACTTGTTTTACATCTTTTGAAAAGTGTGAACAACAAACACACTCTCTTTGAGCCCGTGAGTAGGTGAAGCGTACACCAGCATCCGCCTCGAGAACAGTTACATTCCGAAAGAGAAACATGGCTAAGCACTATGAAGAGGACCTCTGCTTTGAACAAGATGCAGTCATAATCCAGTAATAGAAAACAAATACAAAAATAAAAAGCTAGCTAAGTTGAAATCCTGAAAAGGCGGCTTTGGCAATAGAGAGCGTCTCGGTGGACTGAAAACTCGAAAGGGCGATCTGGGAAAAAATCAGGGGCATAAAAAAGGAATATACTCCTGGTAGATTGAAAACCCGAAAGGGCGGTCCCGACAAAAGTTAGGGATTTTCAAAGAAAAAACAAAAGAAAAGCATGACTCCTAAAGCATGCCAGTGGAAGAGCACTCGTTGCCGGTTTACAAATGGCGACTTCTTCCAGATTCTTTGGTTAATAATGTGCTTTATCCCTAGGAGGTGTCTACTTCCCCATCAGCTACTACCTTGTGCCTGACTTCACCCTGTCAACGGTTAGATCTGTTCACAATAGTATCATCTCCATTGATGTTTGTCGGGTGTTGGTATTGCGATGTCGGTCTACCTCCCATCTTACCTGTCTTGTCTCGTTTCATTGAGTTCACCTGTCATAAACTATCATACTAGTCGTATGTTCATACATTCATGCATACATGACATATACACAACATCATTCCTACATGGTTGCATCAGTCACCCAAAGTCTTGCTTGGCTGTATCCCTTCAGTTCGGTCCTCACTCATCATCATGTCAAGTGGCAAGTTCCAACAAATGAACATCTTGCATTTTACCTTTTCATCATATGCCAAGTTGCAAGTTCCAACCAACGAACAACTTGCATTTACCCTTTTACCTTATGACAAGTGGCAAGTTCTCCATATGAACAACTTGCAAATACATGTTCAATTTTCTCAAAAAGTGTCATCCCAAGTGTGTCTGGTCGAGAGGTGTCACCAAAAGTTTTGTCTTCATTAAGCTATCGTTCCAAAGCAATACGATAGTAGACAATCATTTTTCCAGTAAAACTACTTTTACCCCCTAGAGGAGTCAGGTCCTTTTCTTTAACGAATTTAGGTATCCCGTTGTTGTTTCTCATCCTAGTCAAATCATCTTTGCCGTTCTGCATTCATACTGACATCATGAGCATTTCATAGCATCTTAGGTCAAAAATGACGTACTCTGTATTTAAGTCTCTTCAGCCCGTCAACTCAAAGATTTCATCTTCAAATCTCCGGACGAAGAAACTTAAATAGGGGTATTTGTCATACCCCAATTTTTGACCCAAGATCCTACATTCATACACCCTTTGACCCGGAATATTATTTGATTTTTGAAAGAAAATTTCGGCAGAGAGGTATTTTAAAATACCTCATTTTTGGTTTGTTTTCGGGCCCACTTTTTTATTTTATTATTAGTCTTTTTATTTATTTTATTTTTATTAGTTTTTATTTTATTCTATTTCTATCTTTTATTTTATTTTTATTTTTATTTTATTTTGTTTTTTTAAGGTTATTTTCTTTTTATTTATTACTTAGAATAGATCCAAAAATAAAATGTCCAAGGTCCAAAAAATTTCAAGTCAAGTGTCAACTTTCACATTCCTCTTTCAAAACCCACCATTAAACACCATTCAAATCACCATCAAAATTCATTAAACCAATTTTTCATTTTCATCAACCTCTTCACCTAAAAATATAGCTCTCATTCCTCACTTATACTCACACCAAAAGTTCTTTTGAGTTGTTAAAGAACTTTTCTCTCTTCTCCCTCATTTAACTTGTGTTGACGAGTTATTCTTTTCTTCACCCTCTTTTTTCTGTCCCTTCGGAATTTTGTCCCTTCGGTAATTTTATCCCTTCAGTTTTCCCTTTCTTTTATTTTCTTTTATTTTCTTCCATTTTATCTCTTTTTAGCATTTTTGCATTTCATTTTATTTCTATTTAGCATTTTAATTTTTGTCATTTATTTATTCGCAATTAAAATGTATTTAGGGGCAATGTAACTATAAATGAAAAATCAAGCATGTGTCCTTTTATTTTATTTATTTATTCAGATTTTACGTATTTAAAAAATGAAAAAAAAGTATTAGCTTAGAAAAGGGTTTTCGTGGTGATCCAACGTCACTACGGAAATTCATCGCGCTTTTATTTTCTCGTCACGTTAGTTTTATTTTTATGTTTTAATTGTTAATCTAAAAGAACAAAAACATGCAAATAACAAAAATCACAAAAATATTTTCACAATAAACCTTGATTCAAGATCAAGTGATCCCATTTTTATTTTATTTTCTTAATCAAATGTTAATCAATTTAATTTAATTTTGAGTAATTTTCTTTAATATTAAAAAACACAAACCAATTTCTTATTTGCCACTTGGCCTTTTATTTGAAACTTTTCAAAACTAATAAAAAACACAAAACAAATCAAACGGTATTTCTACCCCGAACTACGAGGTTTTGATCCCTCACGGGTACATAGGCAAAGGACCTTGTCCTTCCAAATCAATAAAAAATGTAAATAAAAATGTTCTTTTCCTTTTATTCACCATTTATTTCCATTTTCAAAAGCAAGCAAGTTATAGCCAAAAATTAAATAAAATCAAGAGGTTCTTGTAATGTACTACAAATATTTAGGGTGCTAATACCTTCCCTAAATATAACTAACCCTCGAACCCTAAATCTTTCAAAATGTGGTAATTTAGAACTTTTTTCCACTTTCTTTTAAAAAATTAAAAGTTTAAGTCGTGAAATAAACTAGTGAGTCAAACGCTAACCAAATAGCTTTGATCACCGAAAAATGAGACAACAACTAGCTTGTCCTATTCTTTATTTAGGTATAGGTTAGCTGCCCCTTTGTTTTTTAACTTCCGTTTTGATTGAACTTCTTGTGTAATTATGGTCGTTTTCTTTTAGCTCGTCTTGTGCGGAAGAAGCGACATCTTTGTTGTTAATATAAGTCTCATTTTTGCCTCTTCAAAGAAAAAAAAACGTGAATCTTATAAGTTTATTTATAGAAGTCGGCTTATTTTTTTTGTTTATATATATATATATATATATATTTGGCTATTTTCATACTCCACTGACTACTACAACCTAATAAATGAAACAAGTCATTTATTTAATCAAAATTGTCCGTCCTACTCCTCCAATTAGACCTCCACCCCCACATAGATTATTTGAAGTGCTTAAATGAACCGTTATCCTAATAAATGAATAATCATTTCCAAGTTTTTTTATTTGTTGTGGACATGGGTGCGATGAATGAAGAAGAATGTTCACACTTCACTCAATGTTAGGAAACATTGTTAATTTATCAATATAACCTCATTGGCAGTTAACTGCTGATGGATTTTAACCGGTGACAGTTAACTGCCGATGAACATTTACGTCTTTTTCTGGTGTTTCAGCCTTGTTTGAAATGTATACAACAATTCTCGCGATGAATAGGCTGCACCGAGTAGACTTTGGTATTTTAGATAACTTGTACTTAAGATAAATAGTTGGGTTGTGGTTTAGTGAGGACAATAATTTACGTTTTTGTCTTGTCCTTACCCTCCAATTTACCATGTATCTGAAACAATTTTACAATCAAACATAGTACGACTAAAGTTATTATGTCATGTCCCTTGTTTTTTAGCATATCAAATGCACAATAATATTACAATTACATCTTCATTTTATTTATATAGTAAAAGTTTCATGTATGATGTTTCCTCTCATGATTTGTTCACTTTGAGTTCTCACGTATCTTTGGGGTTCACTTTGGAATTCTCATTCGTGACATTTCACTAATTAATATTACCATCCTGCACATTTTTCTTTATCCACCCAAGTCCAAAGTGAGATATAAGACTCAGTTTAGACAAATAGTTTAATTAAAGGTTTCATGTATAAGCTATATCTATGATAAAAAGTAAAATATATTTAAATTATTTGCATATAAGTTATACAAAGTTTTCATAGGCTGTCATGAAAAAATTATAAACATAAGCTAAAACAACTTACAGATATTACACTTCATTTTAACCAAAAGGTAAACTTATGAACATGTAATAAGTTGTTTTACTACGATTTGCCAAACAATCTCATAAATACTCATACGATTAGATAATTTCAAATAAGTCGATCTATACAGCTGCCACAATCTATTTTAAGAAGTCAATTTTATAATATTTTAAAGTTGCAAATTTCTCAATCCATCGCCCACTATGTGGGGACTAAATTCAAATCGTAAAATCACAAACGTGATGGCAAATACTACTCCAAAAGAAGAATCATACTCAACTTGGACAAAGATTAATTGCACCTAATTGGGCATGTAGGTCCTATTCACATAAATGTCACTCTTTTTTGTTCGAATTGAGACGAACTACAAACCCCACTGGTCCCAATTTTTGGAACGAAGTTTAATTAGTTCATGCATATAGTACGTGTAAAATCACATCCTTTTACCGAATGGCACCTTGGTCCTAAAAAAATTCGATTTTCCTAAAAAAATTCGATTTTTTTTTTAGTTTGGATCACATTTTGAGACCCTTATCTAAAATATCTTCATAGTGGCGTAATTGTCTTCATTTTCTAAGAACGTGTATGTGACTAATTAAAAATTCTTCATACCACAAAAAATTAATTAAAAAACCCAAAAGATTAGATTTTTTGAGTCCTATATATAGTGTACCTTCCTTCCCATTTTCCTCAACCACCCCAATTGAGATATAGCGTAAGATTAGAAAGGAAAAAAAAATGGAGGCTTTTTCTTCAAAGTTCCTTCTAATAATTTTTGCCTTTAGTTTCATTACACACACTATCCAAGCAACTGAAAGACCATACCAACAATCAAACACATTATTCATAAAAAATTCTTGCAGCTCCACAACTTATCCAAAACTATGCTACACCTCCCTAGTGAAGCACGCAGATTCCATTCAAACAAATCGCGTGCTTTTAACATGTACGGCCCTAAACGTGACTCTTGCATCCGCGAAATCAACATCGGCTGTGATATCAACTCTCTCGAAAAGCCAGGGGCTGAAGCCTAGAGAGGCTGCAGCTATGAAGGATTGCGTCGAAGAGCTGAGTGACTCCGTTGATGAACTACGAAGGTCTATCGGAGAAATGAGTCGCCTTAGGACTTCAAATTTTGAGTTAACAATGAGTGATGTACAAACTTGGGTCAGTGCCGCTTTGACAGATGAGAGTACTTGTACCGACGGATTCCATGAGATTAATGCCCCGGGTAATGTTCAGACAACAGTGAGAGGGAAAATTGTGCAAGTAGCTCAATTGACTAGCAATGCTTTAGCTTTGATAAATAAACTTGCCACTTCACATGGTTAAAGTAGCTCAAATAAGGTATTGTTTTGGTAGATTCATAATTCCTGCATTATTAATGTAATTGGTGTTGCATTCTCAAGTTGTGTAGCATCAAGTTGGTGTGGTTAAACTTAAGTGTGTAAAAGATTGTAAATGTGTGGCAATTAGTTGTTTAGATTTATGCCAACACAGGTGACTAATTTGGCATGTATATTGTAAATATGTATACAAATTAGTGGTTGAGATTTATACAAATATTCAAAACTCTTGCTCATCAACTTTGGGAGCCATGACTACTCCCAACACCAAATATCCTACTCTATTTGAAACCAGCCTGCCTAATGCTATCTAGATGTGACACCGACATATCTGTTAAATTCATTAATTAATTTTCTCAAATTATTACCGATATTGATGTATCTGTATCCATTGGTCTATGTTGGTGGTTCATAGCTCCGCTGCATAGGAGTCTTGGATGTCTACCGGTGCTGATAATTTTGCCAATGAACCGTCAATACCTTCCAAAGGACCTAGGAGTCCTCCCAAAGGGTCTTAGGGCCCTCCTAGAGGTCTCAGCACCCTCCTAAAGGGCTCTAAGGCCTAGGGTGCGCCCCTCAGAGGGCGCCGCCTCCTCCAGCTTCTAGAAGTCTCTAGAGCTCAGCAGAAAGACTTAAATGCCTCATTGCTTGGGGCTTAAGTCACAAGAAATCAAGCCCATAGAGGGCTATAAATACCACCCTTGAGAGCCTTCTCAAAGCATGACCAATACAATAATAAACCCTAATATCCATTATTGTACTTTTGCAAGTACAGTTGGCGCCGTCTGCGGGAAACAGTAAAACTAACCTAAACCACACTCATAAACCTAAAAACCTATCGGCGATCTCAGAAAACGGTAGCCGACGAATACCAGAAACTTCTCGGCGATCTCGAAGAAAAGATGGCCGGCGAAGACCAAGCCAACATCACTACTCACTAGCGATCCACAAAATTGTGATTATGTGAACTGTTATACTCACAAGCACACGTCGCTTTCATCAATTCTTTTATATATGCATATATATTATATGTTGATTTTAATGGGTAGATTATCGTACAACCGTCATGTTTTAGTTATTTTAATTGCTTCAAACTTTTATCGACAATATTTGTTGTTTTGTATTTGGTGTCACGTGCTTTCATTCTTTTAGGGCGTTGTTTTCCTTTGTGATAGCAATAGGTCCCTGCCATGAACTATCATCTTTTTATTATATTGAGCTTAATCTATATATTTCAACGTTGGGCAAATTATTTTTTATTGTTTCATAAAATTTTCTCAACATATTTCGATACAATATATCTACATTTTTAGATTTGAAGTAAAATTTCTCGCCCAATATATTTTGAGAAAAAAATATTTTACAGCTATTTGATTTAAAGATAATTTCTTGCCCAATATATTTTGAGAAAATATATTTACACTATTTAATTTTAGGAAAATATCTTGCTCAATATATTTACACTATTTAATTTTAGGAAAATTTCTTGCTCAATATATTTACACTTTAAGATTTGAAGAAAATTTTTCACCCAATATATTTTTTACATCTAGATTTGAAGAAAATTTCTCGCCCAATATATTTACAAATTTTCGCCCAATATATTTTACACTATTTTATTTGAAAAAAAAATTTCGACCAATATTTTTTGTGAAAATATATTTACACTTTTAGATTTAAAGAAAAAAATTTCGCTCAATATATTTACACTATTTGATTTGAAAAAAATTTCTTGCCCAATTATTTTGAGAAAATATATTTACACTCTTTGATTTGAAGAAGAATTTCCGTCTAAAAAAATTTGTATAGACATAGAGTTGTTGACTGAATTTTTCAGTTGTTTTTGTTGTGCTATTTATGTTCGGTGTAGTCTGGATATTGATGAGGTAGGAGGACTCGACCAACCGAGGAGCTCAATTCATCACCATCATTGTCATCCTTATGAACAGGTGGAGATGAATACATTATGGTTTCTCTTGATACAAACAACACCATGGAAGAATGGTTGTACTTTTCATATCTTTCTTATTTTGCTATATGTTGAATTGTTTGAGAAATTATTTAACTACTCTAGGTACCCCGTGGCACAAGTGATGTGTAGTATTGTTAAAAGATCGCATAGGAGGGTTCTGTCGAGGAAGGCCTTGGTATTTAAAGTGTCCAGATGACCCACCTCTCTTTCTTGGGAACCACTTTGAAGGTGAGAAAAACCACAAGAAGGGGGGGTTGAATTGTGTTTTTGGAAACTTCTTCTTTTACGTTCTAGATAACTGTCCTCAGGTTCAGAGTCTGAAGTAGTTCAGAGTCTGAGTGAGTTC
>Ga0228711_1012210_pt1 | contig 10615 bp, 6 predicted proteins | sample MedpolnodulmetaG_2_FD_177996 | JGI IMG/M metagenome (GOLD analysis project Ga0228711, IMG submission 177996) | Root nodule microbial communities from Medicago polymorpha collected in Santa Monica, California, United States - brown nodules | ecosystem: Host-associated > Plants > Roots > Nodule...
TTTTTCAATAGCTTCGAAAAGTGATTCCTTGATATTTTTCCCTTTGTAAATCTCCAAGTCGTCCCTGAAGGTGCGGATTCCCCTGTTATGCAGAGCATTCCAAATATTTCCTGTAAAATCATGACGTGTATCAGGGCCTCTAAAGCTGAGGAACACATCGTATTCGTATCCATCATTCGTGACGGACGATGAGGATGGTGATGCAGCCATGAGAAGAAAGGAAAGGTTTATTTTTTAACAAAAGAAGAGAGGAAGTGTTGATCTGTATTGAGTGTGGAATATGCGCGATGTGATGAAAGTGTTGGGTTGGTAATAGTTATACAGGATTCAAGAAAAACACTAGGGACCATACTCCACTTTACATTAATTAAGAAAATAACAAAACTAATTAAATATAGTCAGTGCGTTAGCGGTGGTTTTTTTTTTTTTAATCGGGTATCCTCCGCGCGCAATTACGGAGACTAATCTCTCGAGCTATTTCGAAGAGTTTTAATGCTGCTGCATTCTCAAGATTGAATTGGAATTAGGACTTTGGTTAAGTTAGAAGAAACCCATGTGATCTCATGGATGTGCGTTAATAGTGGTTTGTCAAACATACACCAACCAACATGCATATCTTTTTCTTTTTGTGGTGAAATATATAAAATTTAGCATGCGTATCTTCAATCGTATTCTGGGGTGATTGCTTAAAGCACTTTATTTTTAAGATATCCAAGTAAACTTTTTGAATGATAATATTTTGTTATATACAGGAACAAAGCTTGTTGTTTCTCTTAAATTATTCTAAGCCTAAAATTCTAAGTTCACATATTGCGTAAGCTTTTATAATAGACACGCAAAAAATATTAGGCCCTTTTTATCCTTTAAAACACAATATATTGTATTTTCATTCTAAAACCAGGTCGTCATTTGCTCATAGAAGATTTGAGTTTTTTGTAGCAATAATTATTTGCTTTGAGTTGTCGTTCGCTTTTAAGATTTTTTTTTTTTTTGACACAGAGAATCAAGTTATCAATGTGAAATTTTGACATCTCAAGTAGACCGGTCCATAAAGAATTTACAAATAATTTAAGTTATTTACCTAATATCATATAAAAAGAGAAAATGAAAAAGGAGGAGAAAAACCTTACTCGAAATAAAGAAAAACAAAGCAAAAAGAGAGAAGAAAAAAAAATCTAAAAAAATAATGGTTTGAAAAGGCTATATCTATCTCTAAAAATCTCATACCTAATAAAAATGAAGAGACCATAGTTTTCAAGCTTATTGACACACTCATTGACTTCCCTATAAATTTTATGTGTGTTTGACTTATATTTTGCTTAAATATATTTATTAATTTTATAATTTCCTTAAATAATGTTTTTAAAACACTTTTAGCATGACCCTTGAATCTTAATCTTATGGGTTGGTTGGTGCCGTAGAGTTGTTGAGACTCAAAATTCTATAGGAATATATAAAGCACAAAACAAATCAACGTAGTCCACCATTAGTCCATTATTAATTTGATATGATGGTCCTTTTATATTGATATTTTTTACAAATATTTGAATTATGATTTTTTTTTTACTAAGTCTTTTTATTATGATTTAAACGCGTAGTGGAGGGACCTAAAGTTTTTCTTTTAAAGGAAGGGAGAGACGTAAAGCTAATGATTTTGTCTTTTAAGTGGGATTACTAAAGTAGATCTATTATTGCCTTTATCATATACCATAAATAAATAATACAAAAGCTAATGATTTTGTCGTTACATATCAAAATAATGGAACAATGTTGAGGCAAAACAATAGGAGAAGAGATTAAACATAGCCGAAAGACATATTTAGAAGCTAATTAAAATAAAGGAACATTATGGAGGTTTGATAAAATAAATGAGAAGACAAGTGAAACCAACTATTCTTTTAAACAATCATTATCAAAAACATCCATCAGAATAAATGAAACATCTTAGCTTTCAATCATATACAATAAAAAATAATAGAAATGCGATCAACACACATCTTGCTTTCTAACATTTTCACACTGTCTTTCTTATATGGTGAAATTAATATGGGTTTTTACTTTTAGAAACTGACTCCTAAGTAAAATGATGTAGCCCACATGAAGTTCAACTGCTTAGAGTTAAGAGAAAGAAGTTGAAAGTTTTAGGTTGAAACACGAACAAAAGAATATGAGTATTAATCTAAAAGGATAACTATTAATATTTGTTATTGAAAAAAAAATGATATCTTGATTTGAACAATCAAATTTAAAGAAATTTTTAATTGATTAACACAGTTCAAATACATGGTTAATTAATTACGTTTAATGAATGATTAATTGATATACTAGATGTCGAAACTTATAAACCATCAACAAATTTCATTAACAATAAATTTAGATGTGGTAAACAATAATTACATATGTCAAATTTACATGCAAGTGAACACCTGAAAATTAAGTTTAAACTAGATTGAGACATGTGCGTTGCGCGGCCGAAATAATCTGTTTTTGTGTATTATATTTGAAAGTGATATATTATATGTTGGAGACTAATGTTGGACTAACTCTAAATTTTTCTTGGTTTCTTGACGACTCAATGGAATGGGACATTGGAAGATTTTGCTCAAACTGACAAACCAAGTATGAAATTAGTATCAATGGTTCAAAGGGCAATAAACTGAAATAATTGAAAGAAAAAAAAGCTGATTTTTAACCTAAACATTTATAGAACAAAACAATGGGGTTAATATGGACTTTCTTCAAAAAAAAATGGGGTTAACATGGACATCAAATTAAAATCGGGAGCATTCATGTTTTCAATAAAAATATGAGAGGACTAAATTCTCTAAACATAATAACCTTGTAAAGAAGGCTTGTGCATCATGTCAATGGAGTTGGGGCTTAAATTATCAAGGCCCCGTAAATTGACAGCTCTAGTCACCTGGTTTAGTTGTTTAATCAATTTTGTTTTGTTTTGTTTTTTTTAAGATGAAGATGATGATGGAAATAATGAGGAGGAATGCAATATTCAAGCGATGGTTACTCAAGATGTGGCTGGATTGCAAGATTGAAGTGAAGTGGACATTAAATTAGTTTTCATTTTTTTGGTTGTACTTTATTTTGAGTCTAGTTTTTACATCGTAGATTCTTGCTTCAAAGTCAAAATGGTTGACTTGACGAAAGCTAATTTAAAATTCATCGTTGACCCTTTTCATAAGCACTTATAAAGATAAGTGATTTTTCTATAAGCTGCAACCAAGTTGTTTATCCAAAAAAAATGTTTCAAAAAAATTGAAGTGAATGTTCTTTTCAAAAAAAAATTGAGTGAGCACTTATCATGATTTTAAAAAATTGTTGAAAAAAATTTAGGGAAAAAAATGTGCATATCATGTTTAAAAAAAGAATGCTGAAAAAAAAAGTTCACGAAAAATATTGAGGAAAAAAATTTGGAAAGAAAAAATTAAGGGAAATGGGGTCAATTTTAGGCCCCTTAATATGTAGGGCTTGTTATTTTGGGGTTTATAAAAAAAAGGACTCATTTACTTGAAATATTTTAAGCCTTCATGTCAATGAAGTTGGAGCTCAAATTATCAAGACCCCATAAATTGACAGTTCTATGTGCATGAAGTGTTTAGTAGTGGAAATTGGACTATGGTTCAAGCCAATTATTGTTTTAATCAAGTTTATTTTCACTTTGATTTGTCTTTGCTAACATATTATTCCCCTGTACTTTTTTACCAGAAAATTCCGCATTTTCCAAAGTCTGTATCTTACGATCAATAAGAAAGTATGAATGTATTTGGAACTTCAATACATTTACGGACCATGAATGACTGTGCTTCACACTTTGAGTGACCAAAATGGATGTTTTCCGTGAATTGTTAGGTGTCCAAAACTTCTATCTGCACCTAATTAAATTAATAATTTTTAATTTTTGAAGTAAAAGCAAAACTGTAATCAATTTTCAAGTACAAGTACATTTGACTAACAGAAAAACGATTTTTAAGAATACGGTATGAAGTACTAAATTTTGAATAAAATACCTCAATAGTGGAACTTCAACCGTGAATGAAACGCTGTCACATGAGTTAACCACTTTAAAAGTTGTCGCAAAAGTTGTCTAATTTTGGTTGAACAAACACATTTCTCTCAAACAATGACTGAGTTGAATAAAAAGTATGGATTAATTTCATAGATGGAAAATTTTAGAAAGACAAAAAGCCTAAGGAATATTTTAGAGGGACTAAAATCAAATGTTGGTATATTTAGGGGACCGTTTACTTATTTAACCCTAAATTCAAAAGCAAATATGTCAGCTTCAATGGAATTTGATTTGTTCTCAATCAAGACCAACTCTTTGATATATATTAGCCAACAAGCTAGAATTGTTCAAATTAACTAAGCTAAGTACAAACTTCTTAACTAATCTGAATACAAAGACTATAAAGATCTAATTTCACTACTAAGAGAAAGAGAATACCTCTCCAAGTGCACTACAAAAATCTAATCAACTGTAAATAGAAAGAAACCCACTTCTTATAGATCCAGTGACCCTGCCCACTTCCCCTCAATCCACTCCCCCATCTCCTCCACCATCAATCCAACTATCATACAAGAGATATGTTTCCCCTCAGTTTTCGACCAACTTCGATATTGGGTTTGATAACCATTCACGTACAACACCACTATCCTCCCGTCCAACGAGTTAATAGCCTTCCACCATATAATGAGGGACAGGAACTTTTCACACTTGGCTGTGTGTATGGTGTTCTAATCCTCACCTCCTCTCTGTTTACTTTTCTTACACAAAACAATTCCCTTTCTATGCACAACATTACAACAAAATCATTTGCAACAATGCAGTTAGCACTCGTCTTCTTTGGTCACATGGCTGAGAAGTATTGATCGAACCGAGTCCAAATCTGACACATTCTTGATGCTGCAAATATAACATGTTATAGAAACTAGAAGAATGAGAACTTCATAAAGAAAATTAATAAATAACTACTTTGGGTCACAAATCACTAAATAAGGCCATCAAAAGTTCTGATGTTCTATCAAACTGCTAGGTTATGCTATTCCATAATAAATAACAAACATAAATTCAGAGTTCTAACTCGAATTTTCACATCCCTAAAATAGACTGATACTCTAAAAGAACAAAGCTTTATCAGTGAAGAAAAAGAAAGAGACCCACCAGTACATAGTGTCTCCAGAAGAAACCACCTTCTTGCAAAGGCAGTCTGGCACAATCTTATCCAAAATCTCAATCTCTTCTTCAGCTTCTCCTATTGGGAGGATAAGATTAGTTAGCTTATTTGTTTGTTATTGAGAAATCGTGTGAATTATGATAAATTAGAATTAGAACATGCCAAATATAGAATCAATCACATCAACCAGTTCCACCATTGATGAAGGATTATTGTCCGATGCATCCAAACCAGTTTTATCCACGTTGGTTTCCTCAAACGAATGACTAAGGCTTTCTTCTACCAATTAACAAGAAAGCAATTACTTAAACAAGAGAAAAGTTGCTTTTACAATAAACATTACTAATAAAAGGTCCAAAATAAAATAATAAGTGGATATCAATGTATGATTGTAAGACTAAGTCCAAAATTAAAACGAAAACAAGATGGCAGGTATACCTCTTGAGGTAGGGAAACTGATCAAAAGATCTGCAGTCGTCAGAACATCCTCTGCTAGATTTAAACATGTCTACTATTGTCCATATCATCACTGCCTTTTGTGAGTGTAAAGTAGAGCACTCTTTTTGCAGGCGTAAAACACGACGCAGAGTTTTGGGAAGTCATTTTCTGAAGCTTAACATCAGAACCGAGCAACAATCTCTCAGGTGCTGACTGTGCAGGAGTATGTGTCAACAAACTATCTGTAAAAGAGACAACTTTCAAATCAGGGCTTTCAGCGTGGCTAACAGAATGTGGAGGGTGTAATGGTGTATTAATAACATTTGGTTAAATACTCATGGACAATGATTCGTTCTGCTTTCCGCTTTCGGCATTAAGATTACTCACACAATCAGACAATGTTGTACATTCTTTCTACCGCGTGCTTTCACTTTATGTGCTATCTAGGCAGTCTAACTCAAATGTAAGTTGTTCACCGTCAGTTCAATTTCAATGAAAGTTCTGTGCTATCTTTGAAAATCAAGTTACAAGCTCTTTGGCTAAAGGGCTGTGGTGGTGTGGCCTCTGGAATATCTGTAGTCTGTACCCTTATATATACACACACACAAAAAAAAATCAAAATTAAATTGATGAAATCAATTCTTTTGCAGAAATCATACTTTCAAACTTCTCTACTTAACTTGAAGATATATCTGAGCAATACACAAAGAAAAGCAGTTGAAAAAAAAAACAAGTGTTACCAGTAGCCACAAAATATCTTTTAATAATTATTCATTTTCAATTATGTATATGGAATCACAATGCACAACATATGAGTACTATAGAGAATAAAAGTCTAAATCTAACCACAGTAGTAAACTTGAATTCCACAATTCCCAGACTATGATACCAATAAATGCAGCATTACATTGATTACTTTGGACCTTGTAAGACGTATAATTCAGACACAACCAATGACGTTCTAGAACTCCCTCATATAGGATTTAGAAATGCAGACTCTGAACATCTAAAATAACAATCCAAATCAAAGCTAACAATAAAAAATGTTACCTTAGGATGTAGATAATAGAAATTAATCAGCCTGGAATTAAAATATCGTCTAATAGCCATATAAGCATATTGTTCTACAGCTTCAAATACCAAGTTGATCTTCAAATCCGGCTTCAAACATAAGCTCTACTTATCAACATAAATCACCATTTCAATTTCTATTCCTTCAGGGTGTATATACTTCATCTTCTCTAGAATTTAACTGAAAATAAAACACATTAAAGTCACTTCCTTAATCCATCAATCAAAGGAAATAGATCATCTATAGTCTAAATTTTAACTGAATATGGTGCATTTTAACGGTGTTAATCATGGATTGCGGAAAATAGCATTTTTTATTTATTTATTTGCGCTCCACATTTTAAACTGTTTTAAATAAATAGTTTGTTTTTACTATTATTAGGGGTATTTTTTGTTTATTAGGAGTAACCTTTTATTTTTATTAGTAAACTGTATTAGACCCATTAGCACATTAGTGGTTGTACCTTATTCATAAGTTGAAATAAGTTATTATTCGGTTTTCACATAAACATATAGAGATCTACAATATATAGTATATCCCCATTAGAATCATACCTTTTACAGATCAAGTCTGAATCCTCAACCAGTTCTCACTTCTTCTACCGAGAGATGACAGCTAAACATGATTAGTATCACTCTGAATCCTCATCTCATATTTTTCTCTCCTGTACGTTTTCTTTGAAGCTGTGGAATTGGCTTATGGTGGGGACAGACCATCAGTTGGACCTCTCTTGCTGGTCAACGCTGGTGCCCAGGAGTCAATGGAGTGGGAATGCGTTGATCCGGCAGATTTTAGTTGCTGCTACTCTTTAGGTTGTTTGGTTGCTTTGACTGGAGAGAAATTCCAGAATTTTTCAGGGCCTATCTACCTCTACAGACAGTCTTTTTCATAGATTGATTGCCGAAATTAAGCTCAGTTTTAAACTGATGAGGGTGAAAAGTACTGATACAATTGCTGAATTTAAAGTTATGCTTCTGTTTGGGCTTTCACACAATCCTTCCTTTACTCCTGTTAGCAGAACGATGGAAGTGTATTGGTTACCTCCTGATCTTGGCTGCATCAAAATTAATGTAGACGGCTCGGCTTTTGGATGGGTTCCTTGTTGTGCAATTGGAGGAGTTTGTCGCGACTGGCAGACCCACTCTGTGGGAGGTTTTGCGCAAAATATCGGACAGGCTACCTGTTTAGAATCTGAATTCTGTGCGGTTATGTATGGTATAGAAAAATCTGCTGAAATGAACTGCAACAATATATGGATTGAGAGTGACTCCGTAGTTGTTGTGAAAGCCTTCTCTGATCCTTCACATGTGCCTTGGAAGTCTAAAACTCTATGGTTTAATTGTCTGTCTCTAGCTAGGCAGCGTAGATGTGTTTGTTCCCATATTAGCCGTGATGGTAATCATGTTGCAGACACCTTGGCCAAGAATGGTCAGGCCCTCTCCTGCTTTTATTGCATTCCTTTACTTGATTAAAAAAAAATGATTAGTTAGCTACTCAATTTATTAATAACAAGAATCCGAACAAACTGTTCATAGTGTTTTTGACAGAATGTAATAGAGTAAAACCACTTTAATCTCACCCTGCAATGATGGAGATTTTTCATCCCTTGCATCTAAATTAGCATTGTTTGGATTGGTTTTCCAAAAGAGTGACCAATGCTCTCTTCTACCTGCATTGAGAAACCAAGTTACCTGAACGAAACCATTTGCAAGAGAAAAATCTCTATATAATTTGTGAGAAACATATTTTAAAACTCTTCCATGATTTTCTGAAGTGCGTAGGCGAAAAGAAAATATTATCTGCAAGCTTATGTTGAATTTTAACAGTTATTAAAACTAACCAAAAACTAAAGATTTCTGGAAAAATGTCACCTTGTCATAAAAATAAAAAAAATGCATAGTCCAACCTATAATTATGAATACATCGAAAGATCTATCATAAAATAGTGAAACAAATTCACATTCTACATTACAGGAAGAAAGATTTATGACAATTTGGGTAAAATGAATGATATACTTACTTCAACATCTTGGGTGTAATGCAATGTTACCGTCGTTAATTTTCTGGGTTACTGGATCAAATATCCTTCATGTTACTTTTCTCTTTCAATACATGTGAAGGGCATGTGAAGACTGCATTGAGCTCACATTTGTTCTATACTCTATGGCAAATGTCGTGGTATATTTCCCATCTCTCCCAATATTTCTAGAATACTCTCTAGAGTTGGACAATATGAAAGATCGAATTGTTCCAACGAAGTCAACCTAAGTGGTAGGATACTCCGAAGCATGATGCAATATTCAATATCTCATCCACCACACGTGGTAAACTCTCGAGCCTTCAACAGTGTGAAAGGTCAAATATTTCTAAGGGAATCCAACTTGAGAGGTGGGATACTCCTAAGAGCGCTACAACTTGTAACAGGCAAGGTTTTAAGTTTTCCAAAAAACCCCTCAACCACAAGTGGAAAACTCTCATGACTATAACAACATGAAAGTTCAAGTGTTTCTAGTGAATCTAACTTCAGAGGTGGAATACTCCTTAGATTGATACAAACTCTAACACTCATGGTTTTAAGCTTATCACCATACCGATCTACCACAGGTTGAACACTCTCAAGACCAGTACAATCCGAAAGATCTGGTTCTTTTGGAGAAGGTAACATGAGAGATGGAATAATTCTGATTTTTGTGCATTTTAGAACCCTTAAGATTTTAAGTTCACCATGAGAGCAAAGCTTTCCAAAGCATCACAATATGAAAGATCGAGTTCTTCCAGTGAAGTCAAAGTGAGGGGTGGAACGCTCCAGAATTTGGAGCAATGCATAAATCTCAAGATTTGAAGGTTACCTGAAAAAATCAACCGATTTATCAATTGCAATTAGTTCCTTACAACTTTGAATTGAAAATTCTTCTAAGTTTGGGAGACCAGATATATCAGATATTTGTGCTAAAAGATCACCATTATCAAGATTCAAAGCTCTTGTGTTCTGGAACTTCTGCAACAAAACAAAACTGAAAATAGGAAAACATGCAAATAAGTAAGAAATATATGGATAATATTAAACCGGATTTATTAATATATAAGAGATATAAATATGTTACACTTGCCTTTGTGAGAAAGCCCTTCCACTCAAATGGATTTGATGAAGGATGTTTGCAATTGATATTGCGTTTGCGATTGAGAAGATGCAAATCAGATGAAGGATGTTTGCGACATTTCAGCCAAAACGGTAACTCTAGCATTAACAACATCCATATCAATATAACTTACAAATAACATTAGCAACACAAATCCAACCAACATATACCATGCAATACAGAGCATTACCAACATTCATTTGCAATACCACAAATGACATTCCTTATCATTTAACAAAAGCCTTTCACTAATCTCGTTTGTTCACATTGCTGAGAAGCCTCGGTCGAACTGAGTCCAAATCTAACGCATTCTTGACATCGGACATGAAACGAATGAGGTTTTATTAATAAAAAAAAATATATATAATAATAATAAAATAATTTGATTTGTTGGTAAAAAAAAAATATATATCTAGTGGTGGGGTCATTGGTTTCAATCTACCAAACTAGTAAAACACAACACAACACATTTTCTCTCTTTTCTCTCTCCCATAACCCATTCTCCCTTCTCTCCAAATTGTTTTGTGCTAAATTCCATCCCCTGTTCCACCTTTCTTTTCCATTTTTGTCACCATTATTCCTCTAATTCTCATCAGATGTCCTACGATTAGTGTGAAGTTCATGCTTTAGTGAGAAGGGGAAACACACACTCATGGAGGGTTTGATTTTTGGTGTTCCTTGAGATTCGGTGGAAATCGCTCCGGTGGCCGTTCCGGAAGGCATTGCTAGGAACGGACTTGAAGCTTCATAGTTGTGAGTAGCTAAATTACCTTGTG
>Ga0228711_1012212_pt1 | contig 10613 bp, 4 predicted proteins | sample MedpolnodulmetaG_2_FD_177996 | JGI IMG/M metagenome (GOLD analysis project Ga0228711, IMG submission 177996) | Root nodule microbial communities from Medicago polymorpha collected in Santa Monica, California, United States - brown nodules | ecosystem: Host-associated > Plants > Roots > Nodule...
GTAAAATCAAAGTAACAAGTTCAATGCAAAAATTGTCATTAACATGACTACTATTAGTTAGAGATAATCAAACATTACGAAAATCTGAGTTGTTTTCTTTCCTAGGTCATTATAGATTATCTCCACCGCGTCTCTCCATGTCCTTCCTTTCGTTATCCACCCGATTTTGGCAAATACAATAAATACCTGAAAAAAAAGTAAAACATTAGAAGCATAACCATTAGGCTTTCTTCTTACACATTTTTTTAATGGTAAATAAGAAAACACGGTAAAAACCACCAACAATAACATGAAAAGAAAACAAAGCACAACGAAAAATGCAAAAACTAACCAAGGCCTATAGTAAAAACAAGAAGTAGAATAAAAACCCCAAGAAACACCAACATCTTAGTCGTTGACATAAAGACCAGACGGGATTTTTGCTAACACTGGATAAACCTCTCTTTTTTTACTAAGAGTTTTCTTCACTCTTTGAAGGCATACATGAGGAGATAGCATTATATAGATCACAAAAATATGGTTTACTTGTCAGTCAAGCTATACTTTAACCAGGCCCGACTCAAGAAAAATATTGGAAACAAATATTGGATTGAGTTTGTAAATTAATTCTTCATGATCAGAATTTTTTTAATATTTTTGCTGCATTATTTGACATTATTTACAATCAAATTAAACTTAATAAAATCTTATTTATGATCAATATTATTGACTCTTCTGCTGCGAGTTGTTGATATTTTCAAGCAATTTTCTTTATTTGTCTTAATTTTAGTTTGTATCTTTTATTTTTGTTTCAAATATTGCAAAAACAATAAAAATATTTGATCCTATTTTAGTTAGTTTACTATTTTTTATTTTTGTAGTCATATTTTGATTTTGATTTTAAAAATTTCTAAAATTATTTATTTTCGTTTTATTTAGGTTAGTTATATTTTTAAGTCAAATATTTCTAAAATGCCGAAAAAATTCGTTTTTATTTTACAATGTTAACTTTGATTCTAATATTCTAAAATATCCAAAAAAAATATTACTTTTTAATTCTTTATTTTAATTAGCTAGCCTACCAAGTTGCCTTTATTTTTATAATAATTCTTAAATTTTTTATTAAATTAATATCAGACTTACCTCTAATTCCTCTAACCTTATTTTGCACTTAATAATTCACGTGAGCCTCTCATTTCATTGCTAATCAAACAAGTTGAGAATAACTTGGATCTAAAATAATTGAATTTGGAGCAGAGATCAAACAAGTTAAAATGCTCTTCAATCAAGTTACAAAAGCATGTTTGTGATGTGTTGTGTTTTAATCATTTGAGGGGCATATCAAGTGAGATTAATGTCTTATATTGTTCTCACTTGACCACTTTTCCACTTTTAGTGCAGTCTTCACAATTATGACCTGATAGTGTAGTATGCCCCAAAACCAAATTAACCCGATAAGTTGAAATTCCACGAATTGTAGAGTGCGGTACATGCTAAATTTCAAAATCTCAAGACCAACTCATATCTGCCAAGTTATTATTCTCACTCCATTATTTGTTCCTGTTAAGGTAGCCATATTCATTACCATATTGGAAACATCGGCTTCTATGTTATCAGCTCCTAAGCTTCCAATGCTGCTAAATTTAGCATCGCTATAGCTGCTATTTGACATCATTTGTACTAAATTTAGGATCCCTCAAAGAAAAATTAAAATAACTTAGGAAAGTTGTCAAAATTAGGATTCTGTTTTAGTTCAAAAGAGAAGAGTAAAATTTACAATCGTAAAATCGCAACTAAAATCAAATGATTTTACTCAACTACTTTGTAGAATCGATATAAGAAATCGTAAAATCGCAATAAAAATCGATGAATTTTACAAAAAAAAATAAAAAATAATACTAAATATATGTTATAAATGGTATATTGTCATACATGACTTAGTTTATAAAAAATCGTAAAATCGCAATTAAAATCAATAAATTGAAGAATTTTGTCTATTTTGGGATTCTACTATGGATTTGAGTCGTTGAAAGTGAAGAAAGTCATAAAATCCTAGATTTTAGTCGCGATTTTGATAACAATGGTTTAAAGGAAAGGGAACAAAAACAATTGAATTAACAAGTCTAATGCAAACATTATCATAAACTTTAACACTATAAGATAATAATAATAATAATCAAACTAAAGGTTTGAAAACAATATATCGTAGTAAAATCAAAGTAACAAGTTCAATGCAAAAATTGTCATTAACATGACTACTATTAGTTAGAGATAATCAAACATTACGAAAATCTGAGTTGTTTTCTTTCCTAGGTCATTATAGATTATCTCCACCACGTCTCTCCATGTCCTTCCTTTCGTTATCCACCCGATTTTGGCAAATACAATAAATACCTGAAAAAAAAGTAAAACATTAGAAGCATAACCATAATGGCTTTCTTCTTACACATTTTTTTAATGGTAAATAAGAAAACACGGTAAAAACCACCAACAATAACATGAAAAGAAAACAAAGCACAATGAAAAACGCAAAAACTAACCAAGGCCTATAGTAAAAACAAGAAGTAGAATAAAAACCCCAAGAAACACCAACATCTTAGTCATTGACATAAGGACTGGACGGGATTTTTGGTAACACCGAATAAACCTTCTTTTTTTACTAATAGTTTACGTTGTTGTTTTCTTCACTCTTTCAAGGCATACATATGTAGAAATGGAATTATATAGGTCACAAAATATGGTTTACTTGTCAGTCAAGCTATAATTTAATCAAGCCCGACTGAAGAAAAATATTAGATTGAGTTTGTAAATTAATTCTTCATGATATTCAAGCAATTTTCTTTACTTGTCTTTATTTTAGTTTGTATCTTTTATTTTCGTTTCAAATATTGTAAAAACAATAAAATTATTTGATTCTATTTTAGTTAGTTTACTATTTTTTATTTTTTTAGTCATATCTTTGATTTTGATTTTAAAAATTTCTAAAATTATTTGTTTTCGTTTTATTTAGAATAGTTATATTTTTAAGTCAAATATTTCTAAACAGCCAAAAAAATTCGTTTTTATTTTACAATGTTAACTTTGATTCAAATATTCTAAAAATTACAAAAAAAATACTTTTTAATCCTTTATTTTAATTAGCTAGCCTACCAAAGTTGCCTTAATTTTTATAATAATTCTTAAATTTTGTATTAAATTAATATCAGACTTTCCTCTAATTCCTCTAACCTTATTTTGCACTTAATAATTCACGTGAGCCTCTCATTTCATTCCTAACAAACAAGTTGAGAATAACTAGCTTGGATCTTAAATACTTGAATTTGGAGAAGAGATTCAAACAAGTTGAAATGCTCTTCAATCAAGTTACAAAAGCATGTTTATGATGTGTTGTGTTTTAATCATTTGAGGGGCACATCAAATGAGATTAATGTCTTATTGTGAGAGTTCAGAGTTGAGAGAACATATTAACCCTTAGATTGTTAATTGAATTCATGGATTAATATGTTATTTTCTCACAATAAAACATTGTTCTCACTTGACATGCTCTATTTAATTATTCGTTAGCAAATGACACTGATGATATTTCTTATGACAATTAATTTTTTTTCTCTCCCACATTGTTTGTGCGAGGTGGTTGGATTGAATTTATTAATAATAGCAATCAACAAGATTATCCTTTGCATATATGCTACACCAACATTAAAAACCAAACAGTGATGTTTGGTTAGTAAAGGTAGTTTTCATCTTTGAAACAAAATTTATATATTATTCATAACAAAATAAAAGCAGCTTATATAGCCAATGGAAATCATCACTAATGATTACTTTAAAATAAACAAAGGAGGTCCTTTTGTTGGTAACCACAACATAATGCATCAACTAGGAACTTGTCTCTGCTCTGATGAAGAAACAAAAAACAAAAGAAAACCAAAATATATATTTCATAGAACCAACCATCAACAATTCTGCAATACTAAAGCCAATAAATTTAGTTTTTGTTTAACAAAATGAACTGAAAACGATACTGTAAGTGACAACATTAGGATAATAACACAAGCCAGCCAACTTTCCGGCCAATTTTATCCAAACATACAGTGCAGTCCTCGCCATTATGACCTTCACTGCCCAACTCATGGAAAATACCATATTGTGTGCACCGAGCTTGAGGACATATACCCACGAAGCAATGTAGCAATGCATGAAGGTCATAGAGTATCCTTCCGTGTGGGACGTTTTGTATCTATCTAAATATAATACATATTTCATCATTTAATTATGAGGCATGAGCCAAAAAATATAATAGAACAAAATAATGTTACTCGGGTGGTTATTAAGTGGGCATCAAACATGTTCTAAATTTTTCAAACATGTTCTAAACTTTATCTTATCTTGATCATCAAACATGTTCTAAAATTTTTTAGGGTCCATTATGTTGCCATGTTAAGATAATTGTATATATCATATTATGTCTCAATTTAATGTTTGATGAAACAATACCAATATTGAGTTTCTTTAGTTTATAATAATAGTTCTGAAATTTTAAATGTTCAATTGACCATATTGTTAGACTAACATCCTCATTCATATTAGAACCCGAGACCTCCTAGTTATGCGATTAAGTTTCCTTAAAAAATTAATTTAACATCAGGAATTATTTTAAAAACAATTTACATAATTACTAGAGGAAGCCTTGTTAGTTGTTACATATATCTTGCTTCATTTTTTTTTTATAAAGCCAGAAAAAGTACTATTAAGAAAAGAAAAAGGAAAACAAAGAAAATTTATTGAAACAACAATAGCATGCTGAGCAAAGTTTCTTATATGATAACAAGTTCTAACAGAATTATGAGGAAACCAATAAGCTGATCAAGCTTGGCTGGACAGGCACTACAAGTTCCTATGAAACGTATATGTATATGCTATTGCACTTATATGTGAATTGTGTATATACTCGGTTGAGGCGTTTGATCTTGGTTACTTGATTTTGGTGGAATAATCGGAAAATGCTAGTTTTATAAAACATAGACGAACTTTGTCAAATTGATACTTTATGGTCGGATAACTTGTAGAAAACTTTATATTCATGCTTCTAAAGTAGAATGGAAATGATTCAATGTTGGTTGAGTGTTTAAGATGATGATTATCATGGTGTGCTTAGTTGTCCGTTTTTGTTGAGAAACATGAACTCGAAATGATAATGTTTCTTTAAGGTGAAAGATGTTGTCTTCAAATATGATTCTTTTAGTGAATTTTGATTCGATAGAATGGTGATGACTCTTGTTTGAATTTTGACTTGTTGATTGTGTGGATTGTAAAACTTGATAACGCCTATGGTGTTGATTATGAAGAAATGTAATTGGAGGTGTACTTTTACATTGTTGGTGATTATATAGTTGATGTTAGACGCATTGTCGAGTCTTACTTGAAGTCCATGCATCATAGTCATATTGAGTCATATGAGAAATGTAAAAGGAGGTGTACTTTTGCATAGGTGAAATACGTGGGAGGAGGTGTACTCTTACGTGGGTGTGAATTCAAACGGTAAAATTATCTTCGGAATCCTATGGCACCACATGCATCTAGATGATTTTAGAACATTGCATGCATTACTCGATTGTGAGTAGAATCATACTTGAATATGTGAATCGGTGTATATGTGCATTGGTGAATTTTTGGTGATTGTTGTGAATACTTGACAAGGTGAATTGTATGCATTACTCGATTGTGCTTGTATACTTGTGGACTTATGATGACGTTAAATTATCAATCATGTGAAATTAAATAATGCTATTTACATTCATTTGATTATGTTTAATCATGTGAACTAACCCCCAATGGTCGTTTGGTTGACAGCCTACCTTATTCGTATGGATTGGTAGACAACGTGCAGGACTAGTTTACTTAGCTTGGTAAGTTGTTGGAGGTTAGCTTCGGAGCTACCTCGTTTCGCTTTTGGAGTCTATAGAGTCAGGCTTTGATTTAGGGATGTCTGTCTGTTTATTTTCATTATGACTTGTGGAGATTTTATTCACTTAATTTGTTGAGTTGAAATTTATATTTTGGTCATGTAGTATGATTATGTGACATGACTACTTGGAGATGTTTTATTTACCTAACGAGATATTGTTATTATTCCGCTGTGATGTTTGAGAAAATTATTTATGCATGTTGAACTTATTAAAGAAGTAACATCTAGATCCTTTAGATATTTGTATTATTTGCGTAATTTAACGTTTTAAGGGTTGAGGGTGTTACATTTGAGATGAAATTCAGACAAAATATACAAAGTCAGCTGTTGTTATTTGTTTTAGATAGTTCCATCCCAAATATATGCAAAAAATTGAGTCATAATTTTGTTTATTAGTTTAGGTGTTTGTGTAATTTGTCCAAAATCTATGCAAGAATTTGAGGCGGATTTAGGCCAGAAATCATACTTTTGCGTATTAGCTTATGTGTTTTGAAAACAACTTATGGACATGTCATAAGTTGTTTCGATAAGTCCCCTCCAAACTGTCTCACAAGTACACATATAGTAAATAAACTCAAATAAATCAATCCAAATAGACCTATACTTAACAATTCAAGCACATCAATCATCAAGTGATATATTTATCTCAAAAATCTTTAGCACCTCATCCTGAAGAGTGAAGATATGTTCTATATTTATCTAAAGATCTTAAATATAACAAACAATTCACACCTTTTAGCAATCAAAATTTTTAGTACGGGAAATGCTAACAAGTGCTCCCACGATGCTAGTTAAGCACCTAAAATGGTAAGATTTTATAAAAGTTTGTGAATTTATTGTATTGGAAATTGAAGTCTTTGACTTTTAAGGAAAAAAATCTTTATTATGAATCTTTAAAGAGTATCCCGAATGCATTTGTTAGCAGGACCCTAAAACAAAGAGTAATGTTAAGATGAACTCGGAGAAAATAACCTCCTTTAGTAAAAAACAAATGATAGGAAAATTTCTGAATTACTAGAGCGGGTAAGTATTTGAACAGTATATACCAATGCATTTTGTAACATACTCACTAGAATACAATTTCAAAACAGTATCATACTCTCAAACAGTTTCTGGGCCTAAGCATTTTCCTTGTGTGTTGAGGAGAAGCATGAAATTTAACTCAAAAATTTAAGAAAATGTGCATAGGGTCTGCAAATAGAGAGCCAAAAGTGACTCTCAACATCTTCCCACTAGTGGGAAAAGAATGAGAGTCACCAACTCCATAGACCCAAATTTGATTTTGAAACATAGGTATTACCTAATTTGTAACATATCAAATTTACTCACCGCTCCTGCTAGATAAATCATCAACCTCATACTCAAAAAGCCTTGATGAACAAAGCAGAGAACACACAGCTAGTTTTATAGCAAAACTTACTCTCACTATATTTACAAAGTTCCGATGTGGGGCTTGTTTGTTATTAGCTAGCTTACCACGTGGGATTATAGAGTACCCTTCAGGAAACATTTTTGGCATGTGGTTTGTGAGTACTATTAAAAACCTTTTAAAGTAAAATATAAAACAAGCATCACAACATTTGTAGTCTTGTTAAGAAATTTTACCATTCATATTTTTCTATTCAAGAAAAGACTGTTGAAATATGAGTTACAACACTATGCGTTTGATGCGTTTAAATATATCCATTGTTAGATGTCGTATACTATTGATGAATTATGTCAAAAATTAGTTGGGACCCGTAAATTATATTTTATCCATTGATTGACAGGAAATTAAGTGTGTTAACACATAATTTACTTCTTAGTTTGGCCTTCTTAGTTGAGACCTGGAATTAAATTTGTTTCATGTATATATTTGGTGTGTCATCGAAAAAATATTAAGCAAATAGTCACTTTAGTTCCTGACTCTGCACCTTGCTGTCACATAAGTCCCTGACTCAGGATTAAATACAAAGAAATCAACCCATTTGAGGTTGGTCTAGTGGTTAGCTTGGGATCTTGGAGTTTGCTACTCCAGAGGTCTCAGGTTCGATTCCCTCTGGTGCCAATTTCGGTGGGCTAAGTCCACATAAAGCTTGCTCTGGCTTTAAACGAGGCCCCCGCAAGTGGGCGGTGGGATTGGTCCCCTCGGATTAGTCGATTCTTGGATCGGATACCGAGTTTTCAAAAAAAAAATACAAAGAAATCCCTAACTTTGCACTTCCGTTATCAGTTTAGTCTCCGACGTTAAATAATTCTGTTAACTGTGTCACAGGGACTAAAGTGAAAGTAGAAAATGGTCACTTTAGTCCTTTAACCAAAAATCAATGTCTCCAACTTAAATCTCAAATCCATAAATACCTAAATCTCAAATCCCTATATGTCATCCCTAAATCCCTTAAATTGAAAATTGAAAATCCCTAATTTATTATCTTATTTGACAATATTAATATAATATTTTTTTATTATTTTTGTTCAAAATATTGCATTCTTTTACTTAAAATTAAAAAATAAAGATTAATAATATCAACTTAGTTTTTTTTTGTTATACAATTGGTTGTTTAATACTGTGGACAAAGTTTTACCGTTGAGCATAATACATAAAACTTTCAATACAATTTATACAACATACAATATTCAATATATCTGAAGAAAGAAAAAATCTACAATGTTTAGAAAAAAGTCACTTTTTTTTTACAAGAGAAAAAAGTCACATATTAATGTATATTTTTTTGTAGGGATTTAGGGATCAAGGGATTTGAGATTTAACTTGGGGATATTGATTTTTGGTTCAGGGACTAAAGTGACTATTTTCTATTTTCACTTTTATCTTTGTGACACACTTAACATAATTATTTAACGTCAGGGATTAAAGTGATAACGGAAGTGCAGAGTCAGGGACTTCTTTGTATTTAATCCTGAGTCAGGGACCTATGTGACAGCGAGGTGGAGAGTCAGGGATTAAAGTGACCATCTGCTCAAAAAAATATTATCAAAAATTTAGAACACATCGCGCCTACTCAGGTATCACGAGTATTCTACTGTTTTCATACATGTTTCATCAATAGAAAATCATACATTTAACGGATGCATGGCTACTAGGCAAGAATGAATAAAATTAAGAAAATTATTGTCGTCTTGTTTTTAGCCCTTGTAAACCTGACACTGAAGTTAATGGTTTAGCACAGTTTGCGTATCAAAACATTGGTTTCTATATGGAATAGCAGTTAAGGTTTTAAAATCGAGAAAAAGGCGACGACAAAAAAGCATAGGTAGCAGACGTTATTGTTTTTCACCGTTTTTACAAGGTGAACAAAAATCACGGCGAAACGCTGTTACAGACGAAACACCGTTACGACCGCAAAAGAATGTCGTTCTTAACAATACACATAGAATTCATATCGGAATGTATTTGTGCCATCACCATCTTTAAATAACGTATTTTCTACGGTAGCACCATGAGTAGTGCATAGTAGGGCAGCGCCCAATTCATCTGTAACTCCCATCATATGAAATGGATTTAATGTCCAATTATGAAACCCTTGGAAAAATAGAATGAATCGAAATATAGCTGCTACACCAAAACTAGGCGCAAAGAACCAACCAAATTAACCTAGTGGATAAATCAGGAATACGGAAACAAAAACAGAAATTGGACCGGAAAATGCGATAGCATTATAAGGGCGCAATTGAACACATCGAGCAAGTTCAAAATGACGTAAATTACATAATGTTATCTCCTTATCTAATTTAGAACTCCAAATCTATCTCTAGTTTAAGTTATTTACATTACTATCATTAATCAAGAGTTGTGCAATGTTGTGATTAATTCAGAACTCGACAACCACAATCCGTATCGATCGCAAGACCTGTAACAGTCGAAATCGCGAAATCCTATACTCAACCGCAACTTTGACCGTAACCGTTATTTAAAACATTGATAGCAGTGTTGACATAGGGTATGACAGAATTTTATATAACACTTGAGATAAATACGATCTTTCATGTAAATTGAAATTAATACTTTATTTATATTTACTTCCGCGGTTAGCATGATTATGTTGGTTTAGAACAAAGTTGTCAAAATTGGGATTCTGTTTCAGGTCAAAAGAGAAAAGTAAGATTGACAATCGTAAAATCGCAACCAAAATCAAATGATTTTACTCAACTACTTTGTAGAATCGATATAAGAAATTGTAAAATCGCAATCAAAATCGATGAATTTTACAAACAAAAAAAAAAATACTAAATATATGTTATAAATGGTATATTGTCATACATCACTTAGTTTATAAGAAATCGTAAAATCGCAATTAAAATCAATAAATTGAAGGATTTTGCCCATTTTGAGATTCTATTATAGATTTAAGTCCTTGAAAGTGAAGAAAGTCGCAAAATCATAAATTTTAGGATTTAAGTCGGGATTTTGATAACAATGGTTTAGAAGATAGGGAACAAAAACAATTGAATTAACAAGTTTAATGCAAACATTATCATAAACTTTAACACTATAAGATAATAATAATATTCAAACTAAAGGTTTGAAAACATTATATTGTAGTAAAATCAAAGTAACAAGTTCAATGCAAAAATTGTCATTAACATGACTACTATTAGTTAGAGATAATCAAACATTACGAAAATCTGAGTTGTTTTCTTTCCTAGGTCATTATAGATTATCTCCACC
>Ga0228711_1012213_pt1 | contig 10611 bp, 7 predicted proteins | sample MedpolnodulmetaG_2_FD_177996 | JGI IMG/M metagenome (GOLD analysis project Ga0228711, IMG submission 177996) | Root nodule microbial communities from Medicago polymorpha collected in Santa Monica, California, United States - brown nodules | ecosystem: Host-associated > Plants > Roots > Nodule...
GACGACAATTTCCGCTAGCTCTTTCTTTTGCTATGACTATTAACAAGAGTCAGGGTCAGTCGCTGACTCAGGTTGGACTTTATCTCCCCCGTTCCGTTTTTTCTCATGGTCAGTTGTATGTTGCTATCTCTCTAGTTACTTCAAGAAAGGGGTTGAAGATATTGTTGCTCGATGAGGATGGTGATGATACTGATATTACAACCAATGTGGTTTACAAGGAAGTTTTTCATAATGTTCGGTAGTTTATATTGTTGTTTTGTGTTTGACTTTTTTATCGTTGTTTCTAATGTTTTGTAATTTACCACCACACTTTCGTGAATGTCCATTACTAGGTATTGTTGCATGTGTGTTTGACGCTGTATTGGTCATTTAACTATCTGATGTATTCTTTTGGGATTAGCGTTCTTATGTGCTCACTATTGACCCGTGTGAGAGCACGGGTTGGTCGACTAGTTGTATCTTACATTAAATCATCAACAACTAATTTATTTATTTTTCTTTCTTCATCTTCTTCCTTCCTCTCCATCATCTTCAACATCACCTTCATCATTTTCAAACTCAAAAATCAAAAAAATCAAAAATTAAGAACTCAACTTCTCCAATTAAAAACCCAACTTCTCCAAGATCATGTTGAGTGACCTCACTCCAACCTCAATTACTCACCTCCAACTTGCTCTTGACCCACCAATCAAAATCCAAGTCCATCTCTACATATTCTAATCAAATTCTCCAAGACCCAACTTCTTCAAATTCGTCAAATTCTCCTCCTCTTCTTGTTGTTCAACACATAAACTATTAGAAAACAATTTTATGAAAACAATTTTATGAGCAATGAGATACCCAAAAGTAGATTGAAACAAACACTATAGAAACCCAACAAGTTAATCAATGAAACAGAAATGGAAAGAATCAAACCTAGAAACTCCAAAACGCGTGAAAACAAGTTTACCGTCGAAGAGCATGAAAACCCCATAGATGGAAGAGAGACGGTTTCAAACAATTGGAATTAATTCAGAAAGAACTGGGGACGAAGGTGTTGTTGTTGCAAATTGATTAAAAAGTTTTACAATTTGAGTTTTACCAAATAATTTTGCAGCTTTGAGTTTTAATCAATTCGATAATTTGATGAGTAAATTGATGGTGGTGGTGTTGTTCTGAATTGAAATCAGAGGTTGTGATGGGTTGAGATGGATGAATGAAGGTTAAATTGCTGATTTTGGTGAAAGAAAGCTATAAATTGTATGTTAGAATTTTGAACCTGTTACGCGTTTTTATTTATTTTGAAAAGAATGGATTGAAACTCTTCTTTTGATTTTGATGGTTATGGTAATGGTGGAGTGAATGATTTTAGTTTTTTTACGGATTTTATTGATGAATGTTTAATTAATTTTATTTTCTGAGTTTTTGTGGATTTTATTGATGAAGTTGTTGTTGAAGAGGATGAAGAGATGAGGGAAGAAGATGAAGATAAGAAGAAAAAAAAATCAAGTGTTGGTGGTTCACTGTATGAATAATAGGTATGAATGATCTAAACGGTTCTCTTTTAAAAAAAAAAGATCAAAGAGTTAAAATTCAAAAAAAATTATAAACTCTATGGTGGACCAGTTTTAATATTGATCCATCTTAGACATTTAAAGTTAAAGAGATAACAGAAAGGATCAAAAGTTGTAACGGCAAGAAATTTAAGGGACCATTTTGAGACGTTTTTTTAGTTATGGGACCATTTTGAAACAAACAACTAAGTTAAGGGGCTGGTGAATCAATTAAGCCTTAAATAAACATCTTAACAGAAAAAATAGGCGCTCAAAGAAGAGCACTTTTGTTAGTGCAAAGATTTGACTCAATAAGCTTAAATAAGCCATTGTTCAAATAATCACTTATTTACATAAGCTAAAAACCAAAAGAAAAAAAATTAAAAAATGACTTATAAAAATAAGTCAACAAAAAAGAAAAGAAGATTTGAAAATATCATTTTTGTTAGTGCAAAAATTTGACCTAAATGCTTAAATAAGCACTTGTTCAAATAAGCACTTATTTGAGAAAAAACAATTAAAATAAAGTTGCAGAGGGGGTTCAGATCTGAAAAGGTGTGGGCAAAAAGCAACACAAATCTAGAACCAAGGCCCAAAGTCCTTCCCCTTCAAATAAAAAAAAATTAGCAGAAAGACAAAAAGAAGGTGGGGCCCATGGGTCAATGGTGGAAGAAGTCAACTTCTTCTTCCTCCTTCACACTGATCATGAATCTATGCTTAGATTTCACAATGGAAGTTTGTACAGAGAGAAGGTTACTTTTTAGGGCCCCTCCATATCTCTTTAGGCCCCCTAAAGTGACTAAAGTAACCTTTGTGACGTGTGCGGTATATAAGTTCCGAACAGTCCGGCATTTATCTACCGGAGGACCATTTTGCTCATATGAGAAAACATAGCAAACAGACTTCTTTTACATTACACCATTTACCATTCTCTCTTCTCTCCCCTCTTCTTCTCTAATGTCACCCTCTTGTCACCGGCTCACTCACGCTCGCTTGTCATCCTTCATCCAGACCAAGAATCGCGAGTAACCCAGACACAGTGGCTCACAGGAATCGCTGGTAACCTAGACCCAGTGGCTCGCAGGAAACCCAACTCGCGGGAATCACTTCCTTCACCCCCAGAATCGCCGGAATCACTTCCTCCATCAGCTCACTCTTCCTCTCGCCTCTTGTTATCGAATAAGGTAAGGTAAGCCAATCGATTCTCCAATTTTTCCTTCCTTCTCCAATTGATTGTTTTAGGGTTTCAAAATTGGGGATTAGGAATTGTTTTAGGGTTTCTCCAATTGATGTTCAATGCATGTATGATATTGTTGTTGACACTCTTGTCATTACACTGTATAGTTTGTTCATAAAAAGATTGGTATGATTAATGAGAAAGATTGGTATGATTAATGAGTTGTACAATATTGGTATGCTTATATGAACTTATTGACATATGCATTTGTTATATGTTTGCCATCTAACAGCAGAATTAACTAAGAAATGGGTTTAATTGATCATATTTAGTAGCTTAACTGGGCATGTTTTTTCCAAAATTGCATACCAATCTTTGTACATGTTATAATCATTAGTAAAAAATAGTACACAATGTCATGGTTTTCTCCATTCTTATCCCCACCATCACAACTTCAACTCTGTCCTAACTATTCCCCTCAGCCGTCTCTGCTTGCATTTCAGCTAGGTCAGTTTCTTTATTTTTAAATTCCTTTGGCTTATTTCTTCTGATTTACACTGTTAAATTTGTTTATTTCTTGTGTGGATGAAAAAAACACTATTAAATTTTTGGTGTGTTTTTTTAGGATACGAATGTAATGCTAAAAATATTTTCACTGTAATTTGTTTTGGTTACAGTTGATTTGTGTGAGTTGGGTGGATGTTACGCCTATATGCGGCATCTTTGTTTTTCTTCTTACACCGCCTCTTGTCGCCTTGTGAGAATAATTTCAAATGTGTTTTTTGTATAAAGATTTAGTTTTTTTCCTTGGCAGTGTGAAGTGGATTCATATAGACATTTAATTATATCTCAATATACAGATATCGGTATATGCTTAAAGAAATATGGTTCCTTAACTTAATTTCAAGTAGCGGTCATTCTTTTTTTATTTATGCTTTTATTTATGGATTATTATTTAGGCCTAATTTTGCTAGTATTGAATATGTACTAATTTTGAGAGTATTGTTGATGTGTATAATCAGGTGTTAAACTATGTTAGTTTTTAAGTATTACTTTTTGCTTCTTTTTGATAATTGCTTATTAGTATAATAGTACTGTTCAGCGTTTAAGTGGGGCAAAAATATAATGTAGTTGAGTCTAGTAAATGCATGCTAACGTAATGACAAAGACCACATATTCATATTGGATTATGGAATTGAACTATTTTTCTATAACATTAGACAAAAGGTACAATCGCAGGTTAAGAATGTGTTTAAATTAATGCAATAAACTTTGGAACCATATTTAAGCACAAAATGCTTGAAGGATTAAAATTTGTTTTTTCGTTGTTGTAGATATGGATAATGAAGATGTTCGTATGACACGACGTGGTAAAGAGCAAATTCTAAACGCTCCGCCAAGGACACGTGGGCGTGGTCGGAGAGAGGAACCGAATGGCTCTAGTTCCCAGTCTCAGATTGATATCGAGATACCATCATCATAGTCAGCCTCTGGTTCACAGTCTCCTTCCGTGGGAGTTGTTCAAGAGGGATACGATGGAGGACCTTCGAACACGTCTTTGTTGCCAAGTTTTGGCCAACATATTGCAGCAAAGATTTGGAATGGAGGGGTAAGATTTTCTTTTATTTATTTTATTCGCTTTTGAATGTGGTAGTTTAGTAGTAGAATTTATCCCATAAGTTTAGTGAATTTTGTCAATACATAGGAGCCAGATTTTAATATGTTAGTTATCATGATGTGGTTGATTGTTCGTCTATTATGCGAATTATGCTTTGTGAAACGATGTTGTTTCCCCGTGGTGATAATTGTTGATGATGACTCTTTTGGTGATTATGACTTGTTGATTGTATGGATGTAAATGCTTGATAATGCAATGGTGAGTTTGGTGAAGATATTATATGATGGTGTAAATTGTATAATATAGAGTTATGATTTGTGCATTATCGAGTCTTTACTTGAAAGTCCGTGCATTCATAGTCATGTTGAGTCTTTGGTGAAGAATGTATTCCGCAAGGATTGATGTTAGATGGTGTTGGGTATTTGAGTATTGGCCTCATTGTTGGTAAAACAAATACTTATGTATTATTTTGGATACAATGTTCCAACATCTTGGCACGGTTCAGTGTGTCGGTTGAAAATACGAAGATTTGGTACAAAAATAGGAAGACTACCAACCAGAGAGGTTGGCACGGCCCGTGCCTCCAGCCACACGGCCGTGCCACCATTTCAGACTGCCTTTTGCTGCTTTTGCTTCTCTGACAAGCTGCCTGTTTAGTTTATTTCTGACCTAAAGCCCGTAGTTTCTTGTGGAACGCTCTATTGATGTATTTCTTGGGGCTTAAGTAGTTGTAGACTATAAATAGAGCAGCTAGCAAACATATTCAATCATCTTTTGTGCTTGAAAATTAATAAGTGACAATTGTTTCTTTGCATAAAAGTTCTTCTTTTTATTTATTTATTTATTTATTTTCTTTCATGTTCTTCTTCTTCTTCTTCTTCTTCTCTTCTATGTCTACAATGAACATGTGTGAGTAGACTCTTCTTGTCTTGGGATTGTTGGATGATTCTAATGACCTAATCCCTATCAAACCAAGCCTCGAACGCTAATTTTATGTAAATCTATTTTCTAATCTATTTCACCGTTTTTATAATGAATTAACAAGTATCAAATCAATAAAACGAAAGTCGATGGTTAATACTTGTTAATTCGTAATCACCAATATCAAGCGAAGTATTGAAAGATGAAGTTTTGATATTGGAACAAGTGAAATTAGACAAGGATTGCGAAACATGAGAATAGTCTAGCAAACCTTGAGACAATAAAGTTCCGTGTTTCAAAGATTTCAATAGCAATCAACCATGAGAATAGGTGTGGTTGCTAGAGAAACACACTCACTGAAACCAAAAGGAGATGTAATAGGCTAAAGAGAAACTTGTCTTTAGAAAATAGGCCAACGTAAAGTTTTAGGTTTAGGGTTTGGTTTGTGAAGGATTTGTCATTATGACGAACTAATAATCTCAAGACGCTTTTTATTATTATATTTTCTTTCAAACAATAAAAGCTCAAGTTTACAACTTAAAACTCTCTTCTAATCATTCATAGAAAGTTGATTAGAATTCATAACTCCCTATCAGAACGATACTCTTTTATTATTACATCGGTAAACCGTGCACTTGTAGATTTACCCCATCAAACAAATATGGAGGGCAGAATAGACAGTTTAACCAATTAAGATTGGCTATAGGGGTTGCACACTATTCTCCAATAATAATAATAATAATAGATAGATAGATAGATAGATAGATATATAGATAAATAGATAGATATAATTTCAGTTTTTATTTCTTTTATTTATAATTTCTGAAATGTTAAAATGTTTTTTCAAATTTTAAAAACTTAATTTAATGACATGTTAGTGTAATTTTCCATGTTGGAATTGCCACATAAGAGCTATTTTGGACACATCATTAAAAAATTGGCCACATCAGTGTTTTTGGAGGCCAAAATTAGGGTTACACCAAAAGTGCAAAAAAATGGTAATATAGTGGCAACTTTGTTTGGTTTTAAAAAGAGAGAACCAATTTCGTGAGATTGATAAAATACGAGGGCGAAAAATGTAATTAAGTAAATGATTAATGATATTATATGAAAAAGATAATTAATGGTATAAAAATGAAAAGTTTATTGATTATCGTCAAACCATGATGATTTTAGATATACACAATTGAGGTCCTTAACACGTTAGAGTCTATATTAGTAATACTGTGTCATTTAGAGTGGGTGAGAAAAAGAATTTCCCATCATGCTAAAGACCTCCATTGTATAGATATGAAACCATCACCCATACAAAAACTCTTTCTTTTGCGACAAGAGGGTCCCACGATTAGAATAAAAAAGAAAAAAGATATATGGGTGGTGATCTCACCATCTCACATTTGATAATTCTCATACTTTTGCATTTTATAATAAGACAAAATTTATGTACAAATATATATTTTTGGATAAATCAAACTTTAAAAAAAATTATGGATTTAAAAAAATAATGATAAATTTAGTTAAAAACCATACCTAAGTTTTTTTTCATTCTTTATAATGATTTTTGTGTAGACGTGTAGAGTTGAAGTGATTCCAAAAGCATTTGTACATGTAGCTCCACAAGAGACACATTTCTTTTCAATTTACTACCATTTTGGATGTTTTTTTAATGATCCATTTGGATGTTTTTAGCATCTGTAAAAAGCAAAATCGAAAAAATAGATTTGGGCAAATCTAACATTAATTAATATAAAAAAAAGTGAATTGGGCAATCTCTAGTTAAGGAAAAAAAAGAATAAACTTGGGTAAAATGTCACGGTAACGCATTAATTAATATATTTGCGTCGCATATTAATGCCTTTACCTTACACGGTATTACATATATTAAGGAAACCATATCGATCCCAAATCACAATAAATATTTATCAAAAATAAATATAACCCAAATAATCAGTTATTACCAAAATAAATTAAAAAAAAACAGAACCCAAATCAGTTATTATAACAAAAATAATAATAGTAGCTTGATTCATCAACTCCTATAATATTGACTCTGTCACTCTCACATGACTCCTTTTCCAACTTCCATTCATATATATAAATAACAACTTTCAGTTGCACCCTCCGTCCTCGCTACTCTAACGCCAATTCTTTCATTCTCCTCATCTTCACCATTCGGTAATATATCTCTCTCTACTTCGATTTGTTTCAGATCTATCTATTCTTTTTTTTAGAAACTTCGTATCCGATCCAAATACCGACTAATCTGAGTCCGAGTCTCAGAGTAAAGCTCTGTATGGACTGATCCAACACGACAATCAAGAAAGTAACTGTCCGTGTCAGGAGAGTTCGAACCTGAGAACTTGAGAACAGCACACTCTGAGATCTCTTGTTATTTCTGTTGCCGTTTTTGTCTTTGATTTCTTGAATTAGTAGTTTTCACTTTCAGTTTTCGTTGATTTTTCCATTTATTCTTTTAGTTTGATTTTTGCGCTGAAATTTAGATCTTGTGTTTAACTGTGAAAATTTGATATGAATTTTCTTGCAGAATCTGTTTGATCCATGAGTGTATGAATCTTGAGTTGATACTAGAATTAAATTCAACTGTGAATTCGTGGATCGCGATCTAGTTGTGGTGGTGTTGAATGAGTTTGTTGATTAGTCAAATTACATATTTTTTCGTATTTATTGAATTTGAAGTTCTGATTTCATTAGAGGAACTTTTGTTTTTAGATTTTGAGCTAGTGTGAGTTCAGTGATTTCGAGATTTTGGAGTAGAAGCTGTGAATTTGATTTCAAATAGCGTAGTGATTTCGAAGTGAAACATTGTTTCAAAATGCCGACGTTTAGAGGAAAAATTAGGATTGGAGTTTTGATTATTGTGGTGGTAGGGATTTGCCTCGCTGCTTTGTATGGTTTATTGAAGCCGGTTTCAAATGGATGTGTTATGACCTACATGTATCCGACCTACATTCCTATTACGTCTATGGAAAGTGTTACACCGGTGAAGTATGGATTGTATTTGTATCACGAAGGTTGGAAAAAGATTGATTATAGGGAGCATGTTAAAAAGCTTAGTGGTGTGCCTGTTCTTTTCATTCCGGGAAATGGCGGCAGCTACAAACAGGCAAGGTCCTCTTTCTTCTTTTATGAATTTAGATGTAGTTAGTTGGTTTTGTTTTATGGTTAGTGGTCAAACTATTTTGACATGTTTAGGAAATATTGTGTTATTTGGTAGGTAGTAACAAACAGCTAAAATTGGGAACTTATGATTATTACCTGGATCATTTTGACAAGGTTTTAAATTGTGGCTGCGGTTATGTTGCGGTGCTTGGAATTGCTGAAAATTGTGATAAATGTGGTTGCTTTTGTGGTCACAATTGCAGCCGCGATGCGATCGCTGCCAAGACCCCAAATACATTGGTGTTGCAGACCACGATTTAAAACCATTCATTTAAATTAATGATCTAAAGATTATTTAGGAATTTGTGGTATTTATTCATTATTCATTCTAATTCCTATGGAAGAATTTGGTTTAGTTTTAGGAGATTGATTCTTGAGTGCTTTATTTATTAGGTAGTGTGATTAACATGTAGACAAAAATATGCATATCTAACTAGCTATTTTCATAGCCTTGGAATTGCTCACATGCTGGGCCAAGGTATTTGATCGAATATAGGGTCATATTTATTTTTAAATGGTTTTAAATCCGGATATTTTTAAGTTTCTCGTGGTAGTAGAATTCGCCATCCTTTTTTATTAGAATAATTGAAAAACCAGGATAAGAAGAAAAATTAATTTTTTTTCTTCCTAAAAGTGGAGAAATATGATTGTTTTAAATTTTATAATGATTGTTTGTTCAGGTTATTCTATAATTTTTTTTTTTATTATTATAACATTCTTGGTACTATTTTTGCCCAAAATTTTATATTTCTATGAACACATAATAGGTGCGGTCTTTGGCAGCAGAATCTGATAGGGCATATCAAAATGGTCCCCTTGAGTATTCATTTTACCAAGAAGCTTCCCTAGTACCCGAAGAAGGAGATGCAGATATAAGTTTATCCGGTTTCCAGTTACCTAACCAGTATACTAGCAGGCTAGATTGGTTTGCCGTTGATCTTGAAGGTGAGCATTCTGCAATGGATGGTGCAATTCTGGAAGAACACGCTGAATATGTTGTATATGCTATACACAAGGTATCTCACTTTTTTTCCTTTAGAGATTGTATGTAGGTTATATCCCAAGGAAACATGAATATTGGATAAATATGACCTGCTTGTAATATTTAGAATTGAAATTGTTTTCTTATAGTTTGTAGATGGATGATTTGTTTTAAATTGTGCTTGTCATCAATGTGCTGTCAGTCTGTTCTCGTTAATGGAGTGAACAAACTCCAAGAACTGAAGCTCCGTTTCTTGTTATTGTGTACCAGTGGACTTAAACTCCAATGAATTATGTGCCATGTTAGACTGATTTTGGTTAAATGGTCACTCTTAAAATTTTCCTCTAGTCATTCAATGTCTTGGTACAGGCATACTTTTTATATTGATTTCAGTTTTCTATCATCATGTGTGGTAAGAAATAACTGGATGACTACGTTGTTGCGCTGAACAACATTCTTCTCTGCTTTCAAGTTGTTTACCGTAGGCCTTATTAGGCTTGTGCCATGCACTACTTTCTTTCCTCATGTGGTGCTATCTCTGAAGTTTTTACTTATCTGACTATCTTGATTTTACATTGCTTGAGGCAGTGATTCCTGAATTCATCACTTCGTTCAATACTTAAGATGAAACTTCTTCTGCAGATTTTGGATCAATATAAAGTGTCTTACGATGCTCGAACAAGAGAAGGTGCTGCAAATTCTGGGAGCTTGCCCAAAAGTGTGATATTGGTTGGTCACTCTATGGGTGGTTTTGTTGCTAGAGCTGCTGTTGTCCATCCCCATCTTAGGAAATCAGCAGTTCAAACTATTCTTACACTTTCATCCCCACATCAGTATAGTGTTCCCCCCTCTTCTGTTTTCCCTTATTCTTATTGTATTTTTATTGTCTGCTTAAATGTTTGACGAGATACATGTATTTTATTCAGATCACCTCCTGTGGCGATGCAGCCTTCCTTGGGTCATTACTTTGCACGTGTAAATTCAGAATGGAGAGAAGGATACAGGGCAAAAACCACTAACACAGGACGATATGTGTCTAGTCCAGTACTCTCTGACGTTGTTGTTGTATCTATTTCTGGTGCATATAATGATTACCAGGTATTATTAATTTTGTACTATCTTCCTCTCTACAGGTATTAATAAATAATAAAACAAAATTTGTAAAAAGAAATTTCTATTTTTATTTGACCAATTATACAAA
>Ga0228711_1012215_pt1 | contig 10611 bp, 5 predicted proteins | sample MedpolnodulmetaG_2_FD_177996 | JGI IMG/M metagenome (GOLD analysis project Ga0228711, IMG submission 177996) | Root nodule microbial communities from Medicago polymorpha collected in Santa Monica, California, United States - brown nodules | ecosystem: Host-associated > Plants > Roots > Nodule...
CCGGAAGGGTTCGAAGAAGCAGAATACAGCTGACACAACTAATGATTTTGGCGGATTCAGTAAGGGTTCTGCTGCTGGAAATAAGAAGAGAAAGAGATAAATATAATCTTGTTTTGTTTTCTCACAAAGGCGTGTAATGGAATGCATATATGGCACAATCTGGAGAATTTTCATCAAATCTGTGGGTTCTCTTTCCTATTTAGATCATGGTAAGTTGATAGACTTTATTGGCAGTTATAGATTCTTATATATCTACTCCAATTTTGGTGCTTTGTTAAACAATTTGTTATGTTTGCTGCTCATTACTAAACGATATGCAATCGCTCTTTTAAGTACCAAGCCTGTGTTGGTAGAGACATATCTATTTCTTTTTTGTCATGTTATTTATTTATCACTTGAATACTCTTTTCTTGTACTTGCCTATCGGAACACTTGTATTGGTGCATGTCATTGTTTGTTTCGTGAATTCTTCAATACCATTTGGTTGGCATGTTTTTGGAATATTTGGAAAGAGCGCAACAAATAGACTTTTTGACCGAAAAGATTCACCTTTATCTCTTATTTTAGACCTTATGAAGATTCAAGTTTGGTGGTGAATTAAGGCTGGGTTCAAAAGCTTCTCATTTGATCTTCTGTCATTGGTGGTCTAATTCTTTGCTGCCTTTGATCCTTTTCATAGTTTTAATCCGTCCGTTCTTTGTATTTTTTTTTTTCCTTTCTTCTTTCATTACCTGTAATACTTTGTTTGTACCACTTAATTTTTATAATTTTTTATTCTTAGCACTTGTGCTAAAATAAATCTCTCTAATATAGTTTTGGCTTATAAAATAAACGAAAAAATGCAATAAATTTAAAATTTCCTCGGTTTGTTGTGCCAAAAACTCTTATTATCCTGGAACATCCACCCTATTTACTGATAGTAGTATACAACATCATTGCAAAGAGGACACAAGCAGGATTGCATTAGAGGTGCAACTATGTCAAAAATATAAGTTTTTATTGAATTTTGAAGCAATCAAGATAGATATAGCAAGAGAAGAAATGCAAGTAGTTGACTATAAGCTCAGTTTTGAATAGCCTCTAGTTCATAGAATCTTTTTCAACTGAAAAAGTATAGTTTCTGACTCAGAAACTTCTGACTAAAAAAAAACCATATAAATTTATAAGTGCTCATGAGAAAATTAAATAAGTAATTCCAACTAGAAGTATAAAAGCTTATTTCAACTTATTAGAGAAACTACTTGTGCTTTGTTTAGTCTCGGGGGAAGGAAGTTAGAAAAGTGAGAGACAGTTGAGAGAAAAAAGAGTGAGAAATGAATTAGATTTGATATTGTTTTTTGATACAAAACAAAAGAAAAGAAAGAGAAAGAAGAAAGTTTCCTCCATGATTCATAAAAGTCATTTATGTCTGGATTTATCCATTCTAAACACTGGTCTAGATAGATTAATTCAGTGGGGGTGTTGTTCTTAAGAAATCGGTGGGAGGTAAAAAAAAATAGCTCTTAAATGAATGGTCAATTTCAAAGGCTAGTCCATTATGTGAAAGAACTTATAGCTGTAGTGTATGTTTGGTTCTTCGGTGACAAGAATTGATTTTGCGTGAATTGATTTTGCCTAAAAGTGAGTTAAAGGTAAAATGATTCTCGTGTTTGAACATTCTCATGTGAAGTGAGTTGAACTATAATTTTGTGTACAAAAATCAACTTTAGAATAAACGGCTACAAATCAATCTTCAAGTAGAATCAATTTTGACTTCTCCAAAAGTGGAACCAAACGTACCTTAGTAAGCCTCACGTTTTTACCATCCCATAAAACTTAAAGATCAGTGGAGGCGTTCATGCAACTTTGTTTCTCTACCATCCAATTTATTCTTCCAGATTTGGTTGTTTCTGATTTTTTTTTTATGGGGTTTTTTCCGTTTCATTCTTAACTAGTGCTTAATGTTGTATTTGGTTGATTTTGCAATAAATCTACACTTTACCTCAATAGTAGATAGTTTTTCTACACACGGTGTAATGATTGACCTTTTAGCTAATTGAACGAATGGAATATGAATTTCTTGAACAAAAAGAAAGCCTCGCATATTAGATACACTATTATTAGATACACTATTTAATGCGAGACTTGTGAAAGGATCTATATACCTCATTTTTTTTATCATTATTATTTCCATCATATTTTCTACATAAATAGATATGTAGACACTTCACCTTTGAAGAAGTTGAACATGGATTTGATTGTTTGTAACAATAATATCAATTTCAATACATCATTTCACCTTAACCAAAATAACATCCCAAGTATCTGACTTTGTGAGACACTCTTAAATAGATCTAGGATACTATGAATATTTAAAAAAAGTCATTGTCTCTGTTAAACTGTTAAGTTGATCCTAAAATTTAACAACTTACTCTCATTTAGGTTCCTATAGTTTAACAATTTATTGTCGTTTCTCTATCTACCTACTATCAATGTAGTCTCTCTCATATTTTCATAAGGATTAATATCAGTAAACTTTGAAAGAGTTAGAGTCCCTATTAAAAATATTAATAATCTCATGAGCTTATTTGAGAGTGTCTTCAAAATTAAGATTAATTTAGTGGTTTACTTCAAACAAATTCGATTTGAAAATCAACCATCTTAAGGAAACTTGGCATATATAAATATGAGTAATGTTAGCAACACTCTTTTTTAAACATTCTTTTTAATACACATTTATTGGTTTAAATCATTGTGCGTCTATACTTTAAAAATTGAACCTATACAAAATGGTTTTGGGGTTTAGCCTACCAAAGAGTGAATTTGTGTAGGATACAAAAGTTGTGTAAAATAGAGCTGAAATCAAATCTAGGCCATTAATTTATTAATATAATATTCAAACGGTCCTGATCTGGCAGAAAAGTGCAATGATTGACCTGCTAGTGTTTTTGCAGAAATGGTACAGCGGACCCCACAAATTGAATAAAAGATCATATTATATTCCTTTTTTTTTGTGACTTTTGTATTGAGCTTAGGTCTTGTTTTAGCCCTTTTATTCCTTTTGATATAATTTATGTTAATAGAAAAATTGCTCTTAATGTCACTAAAATTTCTTGTGCTGCCACTTTCATTTATTTAATGTGTTTGACAGATGAGTTGTTATTTTTTTATTTTTTAAGAATCAATATATCACAATTTTTTAGTAATTAAAATGATTACGTTGGCGGTTAACAAAAAACACTCATTACTGTTGGAAGCGTTTTTTTTTTTTCTTATAAAAAAAATGATGGAAACGTTCTTTAAGTCCATTTTTGTGGACAATAAATGTTAATAATCCTTAAATCTATTTTAATACCAAAACAAGATTATTAATATGGGTTTGATTTTCACAAGAAGTAAATAAATTTTGAAATTTAAAAATATGGAAATATGCGAAAATGAAATAATGAATTAAAATTTAGTAAAACTTGTTTCAGTAAATTGGACGCAGTTGAATTTTGTTTTATTGGAAAAAATTAGAAGATGAATAAACTGTGTAATATTTGGCTAATAAACTCACAAACTGAATACTATTATATAAAAAAAATTAACATTTTTTGAGTGAGTATAAATAGGTGTATGTGATGTATATTAAAGACAACATACATCATTTATTGAATGAGTATAAAATAGACATTAAATAATCCGCGACGATAGGGTGTATATTATTGTCGAATGGGTCAAGGTAAATGAACATTAAAATAGGCAAAACATTTTTTAATTATGGAGTTTGAGTTTTTTGTATTTATTTGAATTTTAGTTATTGTCATTTTAATATATTAAATCTAATGTTGATTTATGATGTAATATAAATTAATTATAATAATAACCATAATATTAATTAAATAGAATTGAATGTTTGAAGTAGTTTAGGTCGAAGAATCTTGTCATTAGGGTTAGATTTTTAAACTTGATTAGGCGATAAAGAATTTGATTAGTCATTGAACATTCATCCAAGTACTTTCGTTGCAAGATTCTTTCAGTTAGGGTAAGAGTTATGAGTTTGATCAGTCGTTCTGAAATCCTGGAAGAAGTTTAGGTCGAAGAATCTTGACATTAGGGTTAGAGTTTTTAGCTTGATTAGTCAATAAAGAATTCGATTAGTCACTGAACATTCATCCAAGTACTTTCACTGCATGATTCTTTCATTTAGAGTAAGAATTGTGAGTTTGATGAGTCGTTCTGAAATCTTGGAAGTAGTTTAGATAAAAATAAATGTTTGAGATCGAACACCGCTTGAAACTGTCCATCCAACAATGCATAATTGAAGTTGTTGAATCATAGATCGGCGGTCAAGATCGCCTACTAGGAGAAGCAACTATTATAGGGATCCGGGTCAAAATATATATAATAGATTAATTCTACAACATGTAGTGTTGCATGATCATAGTCAAAATATATAATACGTGAGTTTCGTACGATTTTGTTGTGCAAGCTTTTCTCAAGTTAGATCTGCGCATTGTAAGTACTTGATTCTCTTGACTTGATTTTTTTTTCTTTCTTTTTTTGTCATTGCCTGTGTAATAATTATTAGTTGCTCCCTTTGTATTTTTCCAAATAATAACTTGCACAAACCAAACTTAGCACTCTATACACACTCGAATTGTCATCCATAAATTTTCTAGTAGATCAAAATTACGAGTCCACCAATTGAATGGGTCAAAGGGACCAAAATATATTAACTTGTTGTTCCATTTTTGTCTTTCATTTCATCATCAAGAATCAGAAAAAATGGCAAGCATTGCAGCTAGTGGAATAGTCCTTGAACCACTAACAAAAGACAACTACGATAACTGGAGCTGTCTGGTGAGAAACTATCTTGCGGGGCATGATCTGTGGGGAGTTGTGACTTCTGTTTCTACAATAGTTGTGGTATCTAAAGAAGAGGTTGAAGCATGGAACAAGGATAGCATGCGGATCAGAAAAAAAAAAAATATTAACTTTGAATGTTAAAAAAAATAAAAATTGTCATGACATTATGTTTCCACGTACAATTTTATCATGATGACAAATTTCTATTTTTGCCAACCTACGGTAATTATTTATGGTCTTTGAAGTTCAACAATCGTTCTAAAATATCTCTACGGTCTATGGTGTTAGAATATGCTATGAGGCTAATCATCAATGACATGGAACATATATTATTAAATCTTTCAACACCATGTTTATTACACATTGCCATTTTAGACACTCTTTATTTCTTTTCATATTCTAAACTTAAAGTTGATCAGTAATATTGTGAAACCGAAGACAAAAATAAAAGATCATAAGAAGACCACAAACAAACTAATAGTGAAAACACATGCATATAAAAAAAAATTTAATCACAAGCAAGCCATACGTGAGGTAATATAAAAATTTATTAAAATTTCTCTTTCATATCATAAAAGAATAATTCAAGGTTGACGTTGAATTTTAAATTAACATTTACCAAACAAAAAAAAACTAAATTAACAAATTCTTTGGGATCATTAAGTATTATACTTCAGGAGAAAAAAAAAACTAGTTTTAAATATGAGTTTTTCTATCATGTGCAAATTTGCACATGTTAAGAAAATTAAAATGGTTTTATCTTGGAACTTGTAGCTTTTATATTAAATATATAACTTTTTAATAAATAATTAGTGTTTTTCAATAAAAAGTTACTATTTCCGAGTGTTTTAACATGTGCAATGTTTTTTTTTAAGAAGGAAAAATGGATTATATTAACCTTTCCAAACACAAGGTGTGTTAAAGGAAATCCAACCAGTTACAAAAGAAACAACAAAATTCAGAACGAAAACAAATACAACAAAATTAACATATACATATACACAATAAAAGGCTAAGCCCCCATCTATGATAATCAAAGGCAATGTTTGGAATTTTTGCTTTCAACCACCAAAACGAAAAAAGCTTAACATTGTCAATTAGCTGAAGAGTGGAGGCCGGATTGTCTGAAAAAAAATTATGATGTTCTTGTCCTTCCAAATGATCCAAATGCAAGCACACCAAATTATTGCCATCCAAACACAATGAAATTTAGAAATACTAACAAAGTAACCAAATTGATTTAAGTGATCTGACATATCAATATGGCAGACTGTAACAATGCCTAACCAGCGATAGACGTCATACCAAAGGTAACCAAAAGAGGAACAATCCAAAAATAGATGACCAACTGATTCAAGTTGGCCGCAACCAGAGATACACAACTGATCGTCAACAGAAATGATGCCGTGTTTATAGAGACTATCTTTGGTGGGAACTCTATCCCATAGGAGACGCCACACAAACAAGGACACCTTCAACTGAATATGCCTTTGACATATACCATCTGGAGCCACTACCTACAGAGAAGTGCCGTCACCGGTGAGGAGGGTGTACGTGCCCCTCACTACATAACTTGTTGAAGGATCTGGTAACCACACCCATCAATCTGAACAATAAATCTGCAAAGACACATCACAAAGCAGTAACTAACACTCTACTAAAGATTCCTCCTCTCACACCCTCAAGCTCTTCCTTCACTGCAAGCTTCCCCACCCTCCCCCCATCCTAACTGGGACATATTCGACACCGACGCCCATTTGTTATCAGATAACTCAAAAAAACGCCGAAATCAAACACAAAGCACATCTCCACCCAACCACCTGTTTGTCCAAAAGAAAGTGTCTGACCCATCACCCACCTTCCTACTCAAATTATCCTCAAACCAACCCTCTGTCTGAACACCAATAGTCTCCAGAATGCTAATTGTTTTTTTTAAAGGAAACAAAACTATTCTACTAATAGTAAAAAACTAAGAAAAATCCAAAATGTCTCAAGACCGTAAGTTAAGGAATATAAAATTATTCTTTTTAGAAAATGCGTAGTCAATCGATAAGTAAAGCAAAACAATATGAACAAGCTTATAAAAGTGGGAGATATGATAGTAGAAAAGACACTAAGGGCATGCATATAAGTGATATCTTCACACCAACCTAGGCCACTGTGTCATATTTCCACGGATAATTGATATTAATTAAGCCACTTGCTATTGCATTCCATCGTTCCTCTTGCACAACCATTGCGCCTTTCATTTGAGTTTGATTAAAATAATACATAGAATTGAAAACAACGCATACCTTTTAGGATTTAATGGATTATTGTGGGTTTTTTCATTTTGATTTGGTTAATTTGGTTTGAGTATGGATTTGGGTCTTCCAGATGATATCATTTCGAGTCTTCTAGTTGGTCAACACAAAAGTATTTAAGACAAGGATGATTCCTAATCTAAAGAGTTTTCTATCCACAGACCTAACATAGTACGTAAGATGTGAGATAATACTTATGAAAAGGAGATTCTGATGGGTAGGCACCCTATCTTTAAGAGGAGACGAAGACTTCCAAACTTTAAAAGAAAGAAAAGATCCATCTATGAAACACCATTTTCTTGAGAATTTCACATCAGTAGAATAAAATGACCTCGCTATATAATTACCGAAAGGATCATAGTCCCACATCCAATGATCCACCCAAGAGCGGAACTGGCCTAAGCCCGGTGCGGCAAGTGCCACCCCAGCCTAGGCCCAATTTTTTATTTAATTTTTAGCTAAATGTTATATTATAAATCAATTTTTGTAAATAAATCACATGTGTATGATATAGTTTGATGGTAAAGACACGTGCCATTTAGGTTATGAACTTGGGTTCAATGCTTGTTTTGCCCATTTTATCTTTTCAACTATACCATTTTAACTAAAAATACCATAAAAAAATGCACAATGCACCAAGGTTACTGACATACTATCCAACTGTGTGGTAATTGTGTGTACCACTCCACCTGACGTAAATTCCAATAGTATATACCATTGTGCTTTAAAAAATATTTATGATTAATTATTTTGAGAAATAACTAATATATACACATTAAAGAAATTGCCTTCTCGAAAAATTACTCATGGCTCCACCATTGCTGGAGACAAAGCTAGTAGTAGTGAGAGTAACACAATCATCGACTTTGAAATATTGAAAACAAATCCTTTTTGCATACCTGCAAAAAATTATGCCTCAATGATTTTGTGAGTCCAGGTTCGCCCCTGGATCCACCCCCTACAAGAAAACCAAACCAAAGATACACACCTTCAGCTCACGCTCAAGATCTTGTTCCCAAACGAAAAGACTCGTCCTTCAACAAAGATCCTACATCTTAACCGATCTCACCACCTTAACAACCTTTGCCTTTATGGGAAGACACTTGGAAAATCCTCAGGAACCTGTCTTTGAAATGTATACCCCCATGGATCCATCTAAAACCTAGTAAGATTGCCACCATTCACCTTTCTAGGCACCCCTGGAGAAAACAAACCACTAAGGTATAAGGACACCAAACCTAAAAGAGAGATCTCTTTCCACATCAAAGAGGACCCTACGATTTGGGGTGGGCAAAAAAACCATAAAAGTGAACCGAACTGTGGAACTGAACTTAAGCAAAAAAAACTGAACCATTACTAACAGTTCTGAAACTGGACTGAAACAGTTCAATTCAGTTCAAAACAGTTGAGTTCGATTCGAAACAATTTAGTTCAGTTCGGTAACTAAAATTTGATTTTGTTTGTTTTTTTTCTTCAAAGGTATCAATACTATCTGTTCAGTTCAATGCAGTTTGAAACAGTTCAATTCGGTTTGAAACAGTTCAGTTCGAAATACAAACAATTTAGTTCAGTTCAGTTTTTTTAAATTTAGCAAACAATTCAGTTTGGTTCGGTTCAGTTCCCCTACCTATGAAGCCTAAAGGTTGCCCACCCCTATCATCTAAATGAGTCTCTCTCCTATTATACATAGCCGAGAGAATATCATCCCAATAGATACATCCTCTAAAACTAGCCTCCAACGCCACTTACCCCAGACCTCTGAGTCTGAGTTCATCAATCTAAGGGTCCTCACTCCTAGACGTCCATCTTCCGAGTCTTACAACCACTAGACTATCGAACCCATGTGATCTTCTAGGCACCTTTGGACCCTCACCCATAGAAAAACGCCTATGAAGTCTAACAATATCCTTTTAGACACCTACTGAGATTGAAAAGAAATAAGATATGATAAAATTTAAAAACTGAATTAATGAGAACCACCCAAACCCCAAGATGCATAAAAGTATTAATCTAGGAACCCAAACGTTTTTCTAAAAGATCCAAGAGGGGTTTACACGTGGCCTTCTTCCTCGGATTTACTTTCACATGCATATCCAGATACTTGAGAGGTATCATCGCCATCTAACAATGTAGGAAGTTCTCTGCCAAATCAAGATTGAGCAAATGGTCACTTTATTCCTTGACTTTGCATCTCGCTGTCACATAAGTCCCTGACTTAGGATTAAATACAAAGAAGTCCCTGACTCTGCACTTCCGTTATCACTTTAGTACCTGACGTTAAATAATTCTGTTAATTGTGTCACAGAGACTAAAGTGAAAGTAGAAAATGGTCATTTTAGTCTCTGAACCAAAAATTAATATCCCCAACTTAAATATCAAATCCCTAAATGTCATCCCTAAATCCCTTAAAATGAAAATCTTAAATCCCTAATTTATTATCTTATTTGACAATATTAATATAACATTTTTTTTTGGTCAAAATATAGCGTTCTTTTGTTTAAAATTAAAAAATAAAGATTAATAATATCAGCATTATATTTTTTTTACACAACTGGTTGGTTAATACTGTGGACAAAGTTTTACGGTTAAGCATAAAAAAAAATATATAAAACTTTCAATACAATTTATAGAACATACAATATTCAATATATCTCAAGAAAAAAAAGTCTACAATGTTTAGGAAAAAGTCACATTTTTTTTTTACAAGAGAAAAAAGTCACATATTAGTGTATATTTTTTTTAGGGATAACATTTAGGGATTTGAGATTTAGTTAGGGATTTGAGATTCAAGTTGTGTATATTAGTTTTTGGTTTAGGGACTAAAGTGATCATTTTCTACTTTCACTTTAGTCTCTGTGACACACTTAACAGAACTATTTAACGTAGACTAAAGTGATAATGAAAGTGCAGAGTCAGGGACTTCTTTGTATTTAATCTTGAGTCAGGGACCTATGTGACAGCGAGGTGTAGAGTCAGAGACTAAAGTTACTGTTTGCTCAATCAAGATTCATCCACATTTAAGCCCATCACACAAGTCTTTGGAAAATTCACCTTAACGCCTGAATCCAGCTCAAAACACACGAGAATAGACTTAATCACCCAAAGATTGGTCATTAATGCTTCCTATATGAAGATGGTATCACCTGCGTACTGAAAGTGGGACACCGACAACCCATTCAAGACCACTTTAAAACCAAAGTACCTACCTAAATCCTCTACCTTCCTGGCTGTCATGCTTAGATCCTAAATAGAGAGGATGATTCTAGGAGGGATTTGAGAGGTGACACCTTGGAATTTATGTGACTTTGCAAAAATAAGATTATGTGGCATAATAAGGGAAACATTGTATTAAATATATATTTTCATTTAAATTAAATAGGAGTATCTTTGTTCACCGGAAAGAAGAAAAAAAAAGATAAGAGTATCTTATAAAAATGTTTGTAGCCACACCGTACCCTGAAGGTGAGAAAAACACAAG
>Ga0228711_1012219_pt1 | contig 10605 bp, 12 predicted proteins | sample MedpolnodulmetaG_2_FD_177996 | JGI IMG/M metagenome (GOLD analysis project Ga0228711, IMG submission 177996) | Root nodule microbial communities from Medicago polymorpha collected in Santa Monica, California, United States - brown nodules | ecosystem: Host-associated > Plants > Roots > Nodule...
ACGTTCTTGGCCAGGTCCAATCCCATGATAGTGATCTTCATCGTGAATGCTCCTCTTGCTGCTTCGGATGACAGGCCGGCATCATAGCCGCAGCCGGTGCGGGGGCGTCCACATCATCAAGATCATTGCTGGTGAGGAGGCCAGCAATGATGGCGCAACCTCTTTCTCTTGATTTACGCCAGCGCGTCGCCGACGCATTGGCCGGAGGCATGACGGTGCGGGTGGCAGCGTTGCGCTTTGGAATTTCCGCGGCGACGGCGGTGCGGTGCGGATCGGCCAGCGCGAGCGGTCCGGTCGCGGTTTGGCGCCGGCCAAGATGGGTGGCCATGTCAAACGCATGCTGCGGGGCGTGGCGGCCGATGAGGTTCACCGCCGACTGGCGGCCAAGCCTGATTGGACGGTGCGGGCGCTTGCCGCCGATCGGAAGGCGGCCGGGATCGATGTCTCTCATGACACCGTTTGGCGTTTCCTGCGCCGCCGGCAAGACATTCAAAAAAACGCTGATTGCCAGCGAGCAGGACAGGCCGAAGGTGGCGCTTCCGAAGCCGCTGGAAGACCCATCAACATCGACTTGATCCGCGCCGCCTGGTGTTCATCGACGAAACCTGGGTCAAGGCCAACATGACGCGCACCCGCGGCTGGTGTCAGCGCGGCCAGCCGCTTCTCGCCAGAATACCGCATGGCAATGTGGACGCCCCGACGGATGCAAGAAGAATCTTTGGTTCAGGCTGCTGCGCGTGATCGGGTGCTGCCATGTGTTCGGCCTCTGTTGCGGCCTTATCGATGGCCGCGGGCCCGTATGGGAGTTCGAGGATCAGGTCCACATCAATGGAACGCGCTCGAAGCGCTCCCCATGCGCCTGGTTCTCCTGATCCTGCCTTGACGACATTGCGCCATACCTGTTCTTCGACCTTCTCACGCCCTCCTGACAGCCTTTCCGAGCGCGCTCCTAGGCGTGCACGGTCGGAGCCCGGGAGATCCCACCTTTCGTCATCAACGCCCAAGCGATGCACGCGGTCTTGTTGGCCAGCGCCACGCTGCGATGGCGACGCCGGGTGCTGTTTCCAGCATAGCGGCCATCCAAAGGTTTGCCCGCGTCCATTCATGGGGATTTACCGGTCCCAAGGATAAATGGCGCCGCGCGCCCTCGATGTACATGATAATGTCTTCCTTGTACGGAATTGGGAGGAACCTTATGAAGGGCATTTTTCATCCATCCGATGACGGGAGCCAACTCGATTGGCATGACACAAAGAAAGCTCTCGCGAGGGGAGAGCCCGCTCCTCCCCCGACCGGCAAGCCTTCGACTATGTACACCGAGAGCGAATGGGCGGCGGTGCGTCTCCGCCATCTACGCGAAAAGCGGCGCATGGAAGAAGAAGAACGCGTCGCGGCGGCACTCAAGCAACTCGCAGAAGATCCTCAACGCGACGACCTCATTAAGGAAGCTGTCACCGCCATTCAAGAAGCAGCGGTTCCCACGATAGTCAAAATCGACAAGACACAGATTATCATCGGCGAGAGCGAAGAGACGCGTCAGGACGTCAAAGGGATACTCGAAGAGCGGCTCGCCGAGTCCCTTAAATCGGGCAAACCGCCGTGGCTGTCCATTCTCTGGCGGTCGTTGCTCGAATCCAGCGAGGTCACAATTTCGATCGAGGTTGGTCTCCCTCCGATTAAGGTTTCCGCCTCTGTCGATCTAATCCTGTTTTTTCAGAATGTCTCGAAACGCAGGCAGGGGATCGTCACGTAAGCCAATTCTGCGACTTAGCCCCGCGGTTGTGCGACGAAAGTGCGCCCTCGAATGCGATGAAGGCCCCGGCGCTTCAATGTATCCATCCGGTCAGAGCCGCGAATAGCAGAATGCCTCCGACGCTTAGTCGTACCGACACGTGCCGGAGGTAACGCCGACATCTCAATTGAATTCAATGGATGGGACAATGTTCGTTGATGACTTCGTAGCCAAGCCCGAGTTCCCGTCTGATGTCCTCAACAAGCTGGTCAACTGCTTCGGCAAATCTGACATCTTCCGCTTTGGACCATGGGCTAGGTCCCGGAGGATTGTTCCAATCATCATCATCATCATCATCATCGGCCCTGGGGATGCGACCTCGTCCTCTTGAATGGCGCGTCGACTGAGTAAGCCGGCGTCTTCCAGCGCTTCGACAGTCCCGTAACGTCTCCAATTCAGACGGAGAGACAGTGTGTCGTCGTGACATGGGTGTAAGGCGCGCCTGGTGTCGGCTTGCGCGGGCCGGACGCGATGCAGCCTTTCCCGCGCAGCGCCCCGATGGCGGCCCGAACGTTCGCGTGCGCAATCGCCCGCTAAGCGCCACGGAGGAAACCGCCGCTAAGCCAGGCTTCAATCACAGCGCCTAATCTGCCCCACATACCCAACCCGCGTGTCGCTTTGCATTTAATTGCGAGACTCCTGTGCCAGTGATTTCAGTTGATTGGCATGGCAGTTAATTTGAGAACGGACAGTTAATTTGAGAATGCGGCTTGGATTTTGTCACTTAATGTGAGAATCAGGCGGTCGACGTAATCGGCGGTGTTTCTGCAATGAGTGACCCATTTCCTGACGAGGTCGACGAAGCGCTTTGGGATGAAGCGTGCCGACGCGCAGAAGTGGTTCGAGAATTCCTGAAGCATCGGCATGGCAAGATGACAGCCGCAGATGTGGCACTGCTTGCGACCGAGCTCGAAATCAGTCGAGCGACCGCGTATCGTCTTATCAAGCTGTTTCGGGCCGGTGGCACGGTCATGTCACTGGTGGAGCGCAAGCGCGGTCGACCAGAGGGCCACCGGGTACTGGATGACAAGCGGGAAGAGATCATCCGTACGACGATCAGCCGATACTACCTGACGCGAAACCGTCCGACCGTTTCGCAGTTGGTCCGGGATGTGCAAACGAACTGCATCTCGGCCGGCCTCAAGCCGCCGCATCGCCGAACGATCAATGCTCGACTCGAAGAGATCGACCTGCAGAAGCGCGCCAAACGGCGCGGCGAAAACGAGATCGTGAAGCAGACACAGGCGGTTACTGGGGTGTTTGCCGCCTCCCGGCCTTTGCAGGTCGTTCAGGTCGACCATACGAAGGCGGATATCTTCGTCGTTGACGAGGAAACCCGGCAGCCGATCGGCCGGCCGTGGCTGACGCTGGCGATGGATGTCTGCAGCCGTATGGTGACTGGATTTTACCTGACGATGGACGCGCCCTCCCGGCTGTCGACGAGCCTGTGCCTGCTGCACTCCGTCTTCGACAAATCGGCTTGGTTGCGGGAGCGCGAGATCACCGAAGCGTGGCCGGTCGCCGGGCTGCCGGAGACACTGCACGTCGACAACGGCGCCGACTTCAGGAGCCGTGCTTTCAAGAGAGGGTGCCAGGATGCCGGCATCGCGATCGAATGGCGACCACCGGGCGAGCCCCGCTTCGGTGGCCATATCGAACGTCTGATCGGCACCCAGATGGGAAAACTCCACCTGCTGCCCGGCACGACGTTCAGCAACGCGCAGGAGCTTGGCGAATACGATTCGAAACGGCATTCGGCGCTCACTTTGCGCGAGCTCGAGCGCTACATCGCCCTCGACATTGTCGGCTCCTACCACCAGTCGATCCACAGCAGCTTGGGCCGCCCGCCAATTGCCGTCTGGCGGGAGCACGAGGGCGAGATTCCGCTGCGACTGCCGCAAGATCGGATGCGTTTCTGGCTGGCATTCCTGCCCGAACAGGAGCGCACGTTGCGGCCAACCGGAATTCATCTGTTTGGCCTGCGCTACTGGTCAGCCGCGCTCAGCGCCGACGTCGGTCGCTCGAACCGTCGCCTGCTCGTCAAATACGACCCGCGGGACATGGCCCGTATCTTCGTGCGGCGACCTTCGGGCAACTTCGTGGAAGCTCGCTACGCTGATTTGACCCTGCCTTCGGTGACACTTCATGAGGCCGTGGCGGCGCGACGCGCACTGCTGGCGAAAGGCCGACAGGAAATCAATACCCGCGCCATCGTGGGCACGGCAATCGCGCAGCGCGAACTGGTGGATGCAGCAACCAGGAAGACGGCAGCCGTGCGACGCGGCGGCGTAGGAAAGCCAAAAACGAACGTGGATGGCCGCGGATGGGGCTCGCTTCGCGGCATCGACTCCAGCAAACCTGTGCCCTTTGTCGAGGACACGGAGTGAGCTGGTATGGACAACGAAATCTCCCACCTGACCGCGAGCGCCGCAGCGCTGCTTGCTGAAACGGACGAGCAACGCATTCGTGCGATACGATCGCGCCGCTGGGTGCTCTACCCGCGCGCCAAGCAGGCGCTCGATCGGCTGAACCGGCTCCTCGATCATCCGCGAGGAACGCGGATGCCATCCGTCGCTATCTATGGAGACAGCGGCATGGGCAAGACGATGATCATGAAGCGCTTCCGCGACCAGCATCCGCCAAGCTTCAATTCGCTCACGGGAACACTGAAGACACCGGTTTTGGCGATGGAGATGACCAGCCGGCCCGGCGAACGGCGGTTCTACGCTGAACTGCTGACCCTGCTCGGCGCACCGCAGCGGCCGCGGGCCGATATCGCCCAAATGGAGCAGGCTGCATTGCGGATCATGGAAGCGATCGGCGTACAGGTGCTGGTCATCGACGAGGTGCACAACATTCTCGCCGGAACCTATCGTGAGCAGCGCATCGTCCTCAACACTCTGCGCTTTCTCAGCAATCGTCTCCGGATCTCACTCGTTTGCTTCGGCGTCAACGAGGCGCGGGAAGCCATCAGCGGCGACGTGCAACTGGCCCGCCGGTTCGAGCAATTCACGCTGAGCCGCTGGGCTGCAAACGAACAGTTCGAAGCCCTGGTGGTGTCGATCTTGCGCAACACGCCGTTGCGCCAGCCGTCGGTGCTGACCGCGAAATCGCTGCGGCGGATGCTGCAGATCACCGAGGGCATTACCGCCAACATCTTCCAGATCATCAACACCCTCGCCGTTGACGCCATCGAGAGCGGACGCGAGCAGATCACCGACGAAGCCATCGAGAAATGGGAGCCGGAGTTTGATGCTGAGGCCGCCTTCGCATGACGCGGGAACATACTCGCGGCAATTGCCGGTAGCATTGGCGCCCCACACCGACGAACTGCTGTCGTCGTGGATCAGCCGGCATGCCGAGTTCTATGCCGTCCCGCCACTTACTATGCTTCGGCATTGTCTGCCCGAGGCGTCGTCCTTGCACGCGGCCGATCGCAGTCTGAACGGTGACCAGGTCATTCAACTCGCCGCCATCCTCTCGACCGAACCGGCCACAGTGCGGCGGATGACCTTTGCCAATATCGCGCCGTCGTCGCGACGCCTTATTGCGGGCAAGCCGCTGCAGTCATGCCCAGCCTGTCATCCAGGTGACCACGAACCGAGGCTCGTTCTTCGCGCCCAGCTTCTCGGCTGGCGCATCACCTGTCCGCTGTGTGGTCGCCTGCTCCGGCACCCAGGCAGGCATGACCGCCCGTCTCCTTTCGGCCGCTACTATGGGACTGCGCTCGTAGGAGAACGGCTCCTCGACGATGAGGCCGAGCGCGGCGTCCGAACCTGGACTTCGCCGACCGAAATCGCGCGCCTTCTACTGATGCGACGCGTGCCGAGACCCATCCCCCGAGGATATGAACCGTGGCGATTCAGGGTGCTCGGCGCAATCATTCCGTATCTCGATGATGTCGTCGCTACGGAACGAAGGAGCCTGCCTACTCCAGCAAATCCCATCCTGCCGCTGCATCTACGATCAGCTCTGCTGGCCGGAGTGGCCATCGTCGAGCGGGCCGGACCCGAGATGCTCCAAATGTTGCGCGGGCAAATGATGGGTCAGAATAAAGCGCGATTCAGCAGCGCTATCGATGAGATCACGACCCATACATGCCGATCAGTGGCGCCTTCACAGTTGCAGTTAATTTGAGAATCCGGTCGCTCGGATTCTCAGCTTTAAATGCCAAACCTGGCTGAAACAGCCGCATTCTTACGTTTAACTGCCAAGCGACAGGGCGAAATCATACCGTAAGCCCAATTTGCTCTGTCCCAGTTGAACCCCTTTCGCGGCTTACGCGGTCAGTCTCGCACCCAACCGGAGCTAAAACCGCCAATGGAAAGCTGAAAAGCGACTGCCCCCGGCAAGCTGTTCCATTTGATTAAACGGCTGATCGGCAGCTCGCACGCTCGCACGCTCGCACGATGGGATCGTGACCCGAATGGGCCGGAGACGGGCGTCAGCCTGACTCCGTGCCGAAGGCATAGAGCCCGGTTGCCTCGGCGACGTGCCCGGATGGTGGACAACCTGATAACGGAAAAATTTCTGGAACTCTTTCGCGCGCCAATATCAGCGGTGTGGACTCGACAGGCGATCACTTCGTCACCGGTGCGCTTCGGAGCCTTCTCTACGGCTTCGTCGCGACGGTATCACCCTAAGGAGTTCAAATAAGCCTTGATCATGTCAGCAGCGCTATCGCGCGCGAGCTGCAGTTCGATGTCAGTGGCATCGCGCAATCCCGCAGCGTAGAACTTGCCACGATGGCGCCCTTCCCTTAAATCCTCGTTGTTGGCCATTTTCCCGAGGGTGCGCATCTGAGCTGCAATGCCAAGCGCGGCATTTGCCTGGTGCTCTCCTCCAAACCTTGCCTTGAGAGCATCGCTGATCTCATACAGGTGGACGAGCGCATTACTTGGATCACTGACGGAAGTGTTGAAACTCATCAGCATTGCGGCCGCCGTGGGATCGGACATGTGCTTGATAGCTTGCTTAGCGAGCGCTGCGGTCGCGTCGATCCGCTCGCGCTTGGTGTCGCGAATGACATTGCCGTCCTTATCTGTGATTTTCAGGTCTGGTGCATAGCCCGTGATGTTAAATGAGACGGTATTCGCAAAGATGAACTGCCCTTTCGCACCATCGGCGGCGGTTGTGGCGTAATTCTTGAAGTCAACTGTCACTTCGTCACGGCGCTGTTTCTGGAGTTGAGCCCCGAGCAGCGCAGCGATGACCGCCTGATCGAACCCGTCCTTAATGTCGCGAGCCTTCCTAGTCAGGTTTTGCGTAATCTTCGCAATTGCCGTCCCGTTTTCGAACGTGAGACGTCCGCCATCATGCGCGACCTCCAATGGTTCCTCGAAAATATCGGCAGGATGATACTCCCACCGGATCTCGACCGACACGATCTTCTTGGTAGACATCTCTGTCTTCCCTGCACGTTTCGTTCATTCGGACCACGACTTGCGCTTGGTCATTCCCTTGGAGCGCCATCGTTTGGCCGACCGGGCCTGGATCGTCACGATTGATGGGCGGAGGATTGAAGTCTGCTCAAGGTAGCAAATCGCGCCTCTCTCGCAAATGAACCCATCATTCGACAGAACCCGCATTGAACCTGCGGCTTACCGTTGATTTGTTCAACCCGAGGATCTTCGCCGCCTTGCCGATGCTGATCTCGCCGCTGGCAATCCGCGGGCGGATCTCGGACCACTGGTCCTCCGTCACCTTGAACTTGGGACCGGCTTTCTTGCCGGCCGCCTGGGCGGCGGCCAGACCTTCGAGGGTGCGCTGCTGGATGACGTCGCGCTCGAACTGGGCGAAGGCGCCGGCGATCGAGAAGAACAGCCGGCCGTTCGGCGTGCTCGTATCGATCAGCTCGGTGATCGAGTGGAGACCGATATCATCCTTCTGCAGGCGCTCGGCGAGCGCCAGCAGATCATGCAGCGACCGCGACAGGCGATCGAGCCGCCAGATGCACAGCGAGTCCCCTGCCCTGAGGTAGCGCAGGGCGTCCTCGAGCCCGGGCTTGATAACGGCGCCGCCGCTGATTTTGTCCGTGAAGATCCTCGAGCATCCCGCGGCCTTCAGGGCGCGGTGTTGCATATCAAGGTTCTGTTCTACGGTTGAAACCCTTGCGTATCCGACCTTTTCACCCATTCATCACCGTTGCGCAATTGAAAGACAAATCATTAATTACGCAACCCTGCCGAAATTCGCGTCCGAGGGCAACTGATTTTACTGAGTTTTTCGGCGTTTATGCAACGGTTGCATAAACGATCGTTTGCGCAACGGTTTGAGCCACTTCCAGCGCTTGCACTTTGGGAGCCGCGATTTGGCGTCGCCCGCCCGGGTCGACGGCGCCAATTTCAGGTGGCGTCAGGTAGGATTTTATCCTACTCTCATAAGAGCAAGGAAAGCTGGACGCATGAGCATGGCCGAAAAACTGAGCATTACCCTTCCCACGGAAATGGCCGACGCCATCAAGGCGCGCGTGGAGGCGGGTCTTTACGGCTCCACAAGCGAGGCCATGCGCGCGGCGGTGCGCGCCCTTCTTCGAGACGAGGAAGAGCACGAGGAGCGCCTGGCCGCGATCAGGGCCCGCGTGCGCCAGTCCCTTGATGATCCCCGTCCGAGTCTGACGGGTCGAGAGGTCCGGAAGCACCTTAACAGTCTCTACGCCAAGCACCAAAGCTAAGCGCTCCATGAAGCGTTTCGAGGTTGTTTACCGCCCTGAGGCGATCGCCGACATTGACAGCGTGTTTCTGTACATCCTGGAGGCAAGCCGCAACGCCTCTGTGGCAGCCGCATTCACCGATCGGGTCTTCGAGCGCTGTGAACGCATAGGCGATGCACCGCGCGGCGGTGTGGCGCGGGAAGACCTCGGGCTAGGCATACGGATGGTCCCTTTCGAGAAATCCGCCGTCATTCTCTATCGGATTGAGGGAGAAACTGTGGTGGTCGTGAACATTTTCTATGGCGGTCGCGACTACGAAGCGATCATGAGTCGAACAGATAAAAATCACTAGTCTGGCGCTTAGCAGAGAATAGGCGACCCGTTAGATTATCTGGTAATTCAACTATTGAAGAACAGTTTTTGAACTGCGGATAACTTGGTGGCGATGACGGTGAAGCTTGTGAACGACGAAATCTCTCGCTTTCTACATCGCGATGAGCCAGAAGTGTTATGTATCCGAGGCAGATGGGGAGTTGGCAAGACATATACATGGACCAAGCAACTGGAAACAGCGCAGAAGGCCAAAAAACTAGGATCACCGGCCACGCAACCGTCTGTATAGAGCTGAAGCGCTCGCAGCAAAGCTGATCAATGCTTATAATTCAGGGTCCGCGACCACCTGGTAAGTATTGTTGCTGGGCTGTCCTGGGGCGCAGCGCGTCGGCGAATACACGCTGCGGCGATTGCTGTTCCCGCAGTCATTCAACTGGAATAGCGGCGAACGCTTCCCGCCGAGTAAAGATGAGCCAATTCGCCCTTGAAGCCAGCTCCCCCGACCTCACGTAATTCCGAATCGCTCAAGCATCGTCTTCAGCTGAACGTTCTGAAGATGAAGCTTTTGAGCGAGTTGCATCCTAAGCGTTTTGATTTCCTCGTCGAGTGTTGCCAGCTCATGAAAAAACAACTCACGTGAAGACCTTCGTTGCAGGTTATCGTGACGCTTTGGGGCGCCAGCGCTCTGCGCAGCCACGCGGGCCTTGGCACTCTTCCCGCGTTCTAGACGCCTGATCCGCGGTTTGCTTTGCGACTTTGCGCTTGGCGCGCTTTTCTCAACCAGCGAATTCGCTTCGGTGCTCGAACCGCCGGCTTCATCACGCACGCTTGCTTGAGCCTCGTCAGTACCGGTCAGCGGTTCTAACACCTGTGCGACATCGTTTCTGCCTTCCTGCTTGTCCGATGCGATCAGCCCTTGATCAATCCAGACGTCCTCCTCTTGAGCAGGTGGGCTATCAGCCACAGCCGGACTCGATGGGAGCGCGGACGTGTGCTCCACTTCGATCTCGAGAGTTTTGAAACCGGTTTCATTCCCGGCTGACCTCGGTTGCGCTTTCGCCGATGACCGTCCCAAGTTCAATCGCGCGAGGAATTTCCACGGTGTTTTCATAATGTCCCCACCTGAGCAAGCCGGACTGCGATCCTGTTGAGCTTTCGCTCTAACCGACATGTTCGACAGGGCTGGTTCTTTGAGCCCGTGCCACAAGTTTCATCGGTACATGATGCGATGACGAGAGTACAGAATAGGCGACGCTGCGCGGCATTCGATTTCAAGGCAGCTACGACGCTCGGCCAAAACCTAGCTTCCGCAAGACCGCTTGTGCACGCTCAAATGCGGCTCGGAGGTCGCGTTCAGCGTCTACCAATTGAAGCAATAGACTGCAACGTTGCTCCACAATTATCCGATACCTCGCTGCAACTGCGTCTAGCTCGGATGCAGGCGCCTTCTCGGCCTGACGATCAACCCATTCCTGCAGTAGCGCTCGCGCTTGCCCATCGAGCTCGTGCTTCCGCTGTCGAAGTCGGTCGGCGCGGCATTCTGCCTTATTGTACCGTTTAAGCGCCATCGCAGCTTCAAGTCTCAATCTCACCGGGATTGGCCCGACAAGAGGGTTGGCTTTTCCCATAAAATCCAGCTCCGCCTACCCGCAGGCCTTCCTTTTTCGGACATTGTTCAGAAACTGGAACAAGATTACAAGGGCAAAACCGGAAGAGGCCGGCCGGTAAGAGACCCCAGGCGGCAATGAACGCGCGCGGTATTTCTGACGTGTTGAATGCAGCGACTCGGTCTACTCAGAGGTGCTGCTCAGGACCGCGGCTCTTTTGC
>Ga0228711_1012221_pt1 | contig 10601 bp, 6 predicted proteins | sample MedpolnodulmetaG_2_FD_177996 | JGI IMG/M metagenome (GOLD analysis project Ga0228711, IMG submission 177996) | Root nodule microbial communities from Medicago polymorpha collected in Santa Monica, California, United States - brown nodules | ecosystem: Host-associated > Plants > Roots > Nodule...
CCACTGATTTTTAATATAGCGTCATTATCTTTATTTTATTCTATATTGTAGATGGAGCGATTTGATTGAAGATGTTGCAACTTGCAAGAGCCGCAATGCCAACTTAGGGATGCAGTCCCCGTTTTCTGGAACTTGATCAAGATTTTAGGGATCATAAGCGAACCTGGTTGTTTATTTTATTTTACTCTTGTAAACAGTAAAGTAAGGAATTTTGATAAAAAAATTGCTCTCAGATGTTTATGTAGATTTTATGTAACTTGTGAAATACATCGTGAAACCACGCACACAAGTTTACAAGAAACTCGTGTGCGTGGTTCCAACATTCAATAGGAGTATAGAACCGAACAAAACTTTGTATTTGTCAACACCCACAATGTATTTCACAAGTTACATGCTCATCGTTAACTCAAGTTTAGTTCTTGAAGATATGTAGGCTCTGCAACTAATTTAATAGCTACCTAAATTTGAAATCAAAAACATAAGACACACTAAAAAATATTGATATAAGAAATCTAAAATCATATTGAGATAGTTAAAATACTAACTTATATGTTCCCGTAAGCATAACTCAATTGGCAAGGACATACATTATTATATGCAGGGGTCGGGGTTCGAACCCCGGACACCCCACTTATTCACCTTTAAAAGGTGAATTCTAGCCACTAACTTATATAAACTTCCACCATTAAAGAGATTAAGAGAGCATAGTCTTGTTTTCCATAAATTCTAGAGTAAATTACACTCCTCTCCCCTTTTATTCAAAACATATAAGAAAATATTTCACCTCCCTCCCCTAACATAAGCTTGGATTACATTCATCTCTCCTCTTATGTTAGAATCTACACTTTACTCCCGCAATATTTTTTTTTATTTCTAATAGTCTAGCAAAATAATAATAATCTAACACACTTAAAAAAAAGTATTGCGTGTATATTTTAATATAATCAAAATTTGAATACATATTTTTCGCTATTTTTTATTCACAATTTCATTAACATATAGTTTTAAACCCTATTATAAAATATGAAACACCCCAAAATAAAATTAAAAATGTGAAAAATTACTAGACAATAAAATATGGTTATTTAAAAGTTAATTTTATTATACTTTAAAGTATAAAATTAATAGCAAATTATTTAAATTTAATTATCATTGACATTAAAATTATAAAGAAATGAATTTATTTTTCTTAAATAGTGGTTCAAAATTAGTATATATCATAAAATTATTTACATTAAAATAGATTAAAGTGTAATGTATATTTAATTATTAAGTGGGGGGTTGTAATTCAAACATCTTATAGGGGAGGGGAGTATAAATTTTATTTTTCAAGAGAGATGAGTGTATATTTTAAAATAAGAGAGAATGTGAATATAATTCAAGCTTCTCTTAGAGGAGGGGAATGTAATTTGCTCCAAATTCGAAAGCTACTATTCTAAGACTAACTATTTATCTACACAAGCATAACCAAAGTAAATAGTAGTGAATTTGAATGTCTTGTAATTATCTTACAATATAATAAAGCAAGGTAAGTTCTTTGTCAAGTTTGTCATTTGACAGCTTTTGAGAGCCATTGCCATTTTAAAATCTTCTATAATTGGAAATAATTCCTTAATTGTCTATCTTTTAAAATTATTTTTATATTTAATTAGGGGATTATAACTGATTAAATAACTTTTTATTTTTCTAAACCAACTTTTTAATGATTTCCTGATTTACGATGAGAAAAATGGTTGTTCTCAGTGCAATTCAACTGATAAAAAGAAGAGAAATATTAACTAGTGGCCCTGAGGTACTGGTTAAGGACCTTAAATGGTAACCTTTTAAGAAACTTTGTATAATAAAGTGAATTGAAAATAATTTTTTTGACATTTTTAAAGAATAATTACTTAATTTAAAATGTTTAAAGAGTATCCGGGGCGAGTTAAGATCCTCTTCATTTATCATCATCTCCATTTCTACCATTTTTCGAATTTTATTAACAAATATCTTCCTTATAGGTTAATACACTAGATAATTATAGATTTAGCATGAAGTTTAAAAATCCTCTTATTTTTATATGTTTTTTTTTTCATGTGACCTTTCATCAAATTTAAGCCAATTTCATATATAAAGTAAGATAATTTAATGTTCAATTCAAAATAAATTTTCCCCGTACACGGCATGGGTATACATACTAGTTTAGAGAAAAAGTAGTCAAAACAAAATCTTAAAAAGATCAACCATCAAATAGTAATAACTACCTAATTTTTGTCCACACTTCACACACTTTTTCAATAACTCTTATAATCATTTTATTTTTATCCTCTTACGGGGACAAAGTTTGTGTCTTACCAACATAGCTTTCTATTCTCGTGCTTTTGGTGTTGGAAAAACTCTTTCCACCTTATTATCCATTTAATCTCTTTCCCTGTAAATAAGTAGTACACATTGTTCTAAATTTCCGTTTTACTTTTCTTAGCCAATTATAGGTACGTTAACTATATAATCCATCCGTTCTAAATTATAAACAACAAAAACTTATTTTTTTTCCTCAAAATATAAGCAAAAAACACAAATTTTTATTCTATTTAATAATGTTGTTTTAAAAAAATCATCCTTCCCAATAAAAACTTTTACTTATTCTCATGAAATTAAATGTAAATTGCATTCAATTTTTTCTCTCTCCCATTTTCTCCATAACCAATGAAGATTGTTTTTACATCTTCCCATGAAATTTATTCCAAATAAAACACAAAAAGTTATACTCTAAATTCTTTTGCTTTAGTTTTCTTAATAAGTGTGATCTTAAACAATTTTTATTGGTTATTAGTTATAGAGAAAATAAAAGGGAAAGCAAAATGAATGCAATGTGCATTTAATTTCTCTTTAGAAAATATGATTTTTTGAAATAACATAATTAAATATGATAAAAGTTGATCTTTTTTGCTTATAATTTGAGACAAAGAAAATGAGTTTGTTTTTCTTATAATTTAGAACGGATGGAGTATTTCCCTATGAATTTATTTATATTGTTAATTATTTAGTTGCTTTTTTCTTTTATAAACTTTTATGTAGTGTCATCAAGAAGCATTTTTCTAATAGTAAGGCTATGTTTGGATCAGTGGTATGTGGTGGAATGGAATGGAATGGAGTGAGATATAACATCATTCCATTGTTTGGTTTTGTAATAAGTGAATGGAATGGAATGGAATATAATGGAATCCATTCCATCAAATACCACCCACTCTTCTAATTTTTCATTCCCCTCAATTTGGGGTGTATGCAATGGAATAGAACAATCTTAACAATGTAATTACAATTTTGTCCCTATTTTTATTTCATAAAACATTTCATTTCTTCTATCAGTTCTATTCGTTGCTCTTAATTTGGATCATATTGTTTTTTCATCTTTTTTCTAGTATTCTTCACGTAGTACAATTTTCATAGTAGTCTTCAAGTAGTACAATTTTGTAAAACATTATAATGCAATTTCACTTGAATTGATTGACCATGGAATGTACTCGACTTAAAGGCATAAGTACTCCAAATTTAAAACATCCCTGATACCAATTCAATAAATTTCAGAAACATATTTAAAGGTCTGTCAAAAAAAAAAATATTTAAAGGAAGAAACATGCGCACTGTTTGATTTTTTATCGAAATTTAGTGAATGTAGGATTAAGCTTGGAATCATTAAAACAATTAAAAAAGATCCTTAATGACCTCACTCACACCATAACAAAAATGAAATATTGAGTTGCTTTTCTGTATCAGGTAGTGTATGCTTGTTTTATCAAATCATTTGCATTTGCTTTCTTGTTATTCTTCTAATATTTTTATTTTATTTAACATTGTTTTGATAAGTCAATTTATTTTGCACATGTATTTTGTAGTTAGATAAGGGTAAAAATGGAATAAATAAGTTATAACTCTTTCCGTTCCATCCATTTTCCAAACAATGGAATGGAAAGTTTATTCCGTTCCATCATAAAATATTCAAACAGTGGAATAGAATATCTATTTTATCCCGCTCCATTCCATTCCGTTCTATTCCGCTCGTTTTAAGTTATCCAAACAGAGCCTTAGGGATATTACCAAATTTGTTATTGCTCATCTGTAGAGATTATTAAGGTATGCCCTAGTTTCGCCTTAGTGGCATTGTTTGAGTTACATTAAACGTTTCCGACAATGTCAAATCACTCGTCTTGATGCAACCAAAAATGTTTGAATATCTTTGTATATATTCTTTTATACATGCCAACATAGTTAGTAGAAAGTTAAAGTAAATTGGGCTATGTTCAAATCCAAACCTAAGAAAAACTCGAGTTCAGGTATGCTCCATTTAGGTGATACTCCATTTAAGCTTTGGTGGACATGTGGCAAAATTAAATTTAAGGGTTGAGATTTATTTAATTAAAATAGAGAACATGTATTTTATTTAATAAAAAAAAATAGTTTCTTCTTCTCCTTCTCGCGCTACCATCTTCTCCAACAACCCTCTCCATTCTCCTCATCTACAACCTCCACCCCATAGCCACGGCGCCACCATCGCCACTGTTTCCACCATCGTTGTTGTTTCCTCGATCCCCGTCATCGCTCCTCTTCCTCCATCATCATCTCGCCGCCGCCGTCATAAATATTCCATTGAAATCTACAAAATCAAAAACAACCAAACACAAATAAGAATTAGATTAGATCAGAAATGATGAACTTCACAAAGATGAAAACTTTAGTGATGGCGGCGATGGGCGGTTGTGGGTGGTGGTAGTGGAGGTTTACGGTGATGAGAAGAGATAGAGAGGAAACAACGTAACAGGAGGAGACAAAAAGGCTGCCTTGTTTACCTTTACCATGATTAATTGATGGCTGTGTATTGCATTTTATTTTAGTTAAATAAATCTCAACCCTTAAATTTAATTTAGCCACATGTCTTCCATCGAAAGCTTAAATGGACTAAATGGAGCATCACTTAAATGGAGCATACCTGAACTCGAAAAACTCTATTAATATAATTGGGGAACATGAAAATCCTACTTTTAGAAACTAAAATGTTTATTAGACCTGATATAAATATCACCATTGTAATCAAAGTCCGCATATTACAATTTTTGATATTATTATTCATGATAAAGGTTTTTCTATCTTAAGAAATTTAAAATAATAAATTTGTCTTGAAACTTGTGTATTTTATATTAAATATATTTTTTTTAATAAATAATTAATGTTTTTCAATGAAAAGTTGCTACTTTCAGTTGTCTTAACATATGCAATATTATATATGTTAGACAAACCAAATTGATAATATTAGTAAAGTTAAAAGCAATAGGGTTACCACCGCCATGTTCCTTATTGTTAGTGATAGCCAAATTCAAATCCCCAGACACAACACAATGCAATTAGCATTGGCAGCATCGTTGTTGTGAGCAAGGGACTGAATAAGGTCACGAGTGAGATGTTTAAGGTAGTGTTAGGGGTAATCATAAACATCTAGTCCTCCAAATATATAATGTTCATTATTAGTTCTAAGGCTTAAATACCACTTTGCTTCCTTAACTTATTTGATAAGTTAAGTTTAATATCTTTACTTTAAAATTGGTCAATTCGGTCCCTTAAATTTAAAATCGGTCAATTCGGTCTGTTAGCTTTTGCAAGTAAATGAAATTTAGCCTCTACCATATTCATATATTGAGGGAACAAGTTGTATTAATTTAGATAAATTAAAAGACCAAATGACCGATTTTAAAGATAAGAGATCAATATAAACTTTTAAAATAAATTAAAAGACCGAATTGACCGATTTTAAATTTAGAAGACCAAACTCTCTTAAAATAAGTTAAGAAATCAAAATGATATGTAAGCCTAGAATTCAAGTCAACAGAGTCACTCACGAGTTAGTTCAGGCAGCCCCATTAAATCTTAGCTCTCATACTATAGATGATACACCTTCATGTATTTTGAACATTTTAACTAATGAAATGCAATGAATTTCTTCTCTCAAAAGAAAATGTAAGCCTCGAATTAATCACTATATTATTTTTGGCTTAACTGCAGTTTTCGCTTCCTAACTTTCTCAAAGTTGCGATTTTGGCCCCCTAACAGCCCCGTAAGTTTTGCACATGTGGCAGTTTTGGCCCCCAAGGCTGATATTGACTCGGTCTACGCTGACGTGACACCCTAAGTAAGGTGCCACGTGTTATTTTATATTTTTTTTTTTGCCTTGGGGGCCAAAATTGCTACAGTTGCAAAACTTAGGGGGCTATTTTGTAGTTTTTTTTTAGGGGGCCAAAATCGCAACTTTGAAAAAGTTAAAGGACTAAAACTGCAATTAAGCTATTTTTTTTTATAGGTAGATTTAATCACTATATTGCAATCGCAATTTTTATTCAGACACGAATAAAGTTGTTCCACATCACAATTAAGCCACCAGACCTGCCCCACAAAAGGTAGAACAATCTGTGAATTTGTTAATCAAATCATTAGAAGAAAAAAATAATCTAAAATCATACTTCATTGTTTTGGTTTCCATTACGAAGACTATGTCAGTTTTGTTAGAAGTCAAGAGCTTTTTAAGAGCTTTAATTGTCGTAGGGTTACCAAGCCCCCCGCAATTCACATAATGGAACTTCATTGTTCTTGAATGTCTTTTTGAACAAGGACTTTCGTTATGTGGATGTTTGAATTAACATTCTTGGTACTGGTAGTAGCATTAAGAGCGCCCTTCCTCTGTTTCATCCAACTTTTGTCTCTTGGAATATGTATTGTCTTGATGATTAATTCCCTCTTCCATGGTTTGACTATCATGTAAGAATAATTCTGATAGATACATGAGTTACCCTTAAGGATCCTATCTTGATTAGTCTTTACTTCAAGAAAAAATGACTAGACTTTACTCTCTCCGTCTCTAAATAAGTATTCGTTTAAGGTTTGTGCACGATTATTAACGAAATGATTAATTGTGTTGATTTTGATGGTAAGATTAGTACTCTCTCCGTCTCTAAATAATAGTCGTTTAATATTTATGCACGATTATTAAGGAACTGATTAATTGTGTTGATTTTGATGGTAAAATTAGTATAACTTACTAAAACATCCTTATTAATTGTAATTAGTGAAGTAGTTAAGTTTGACGGAATTCAATAAATAAGGGTATAATAATGGGGAAAAAATAATAAATATTGCATTGGTATTCTAAAGTGACAATTATTTTGAAAAAAATAAAAATGGGTAAAGAGACAATTATTTTGAGACGGAGGGAGTATCATTTACTAAAACAACCTTATTAATTGTAGTTAGTGGATTAGCTAAGTTGGATGAAATTCAATAAATAAGAGTATAATAATGGAAAAAAAATGCTGCATTGATATTCTGACAATTATTTTGAGAAAATAAAATGGTAAAGAGATAATTATTGTGAGACGGAAGGAGGATCATCCATCTCCAAGATTTTGAACCCATTAGCCTTACACCTGACATTAGCGCCCATTAGCCTTACACTAGACATTAGCTAGAGCATAGAGCATTTATCTTTAGGTGAATATGAATTATTTTTCTCCGATTATCTTTCCCAAAAAATCTATTTTGACGTGAGTTGATTCCTTCGTGCATCTTTGCATCTTTCTAAAATAGGCAGGGGCGGATCTAGATGTAAATTGACGTGGTTATATCAAATTTTTCCCATTTTCTTACATACGAAATATCTATAAGAATGAAATTTTAGAGGAATTCGGTGATTGATTTTGTTCTGACTAGCAATTGTTGGAGTTACAAATCGACTAGGACAATAAAATTAGCCCAAATAAAATCATTAATTTTGGTGAAATAGTACATAGTCTTTAATCTAGTTGAATGAAAAAATTTAACAATATTATTTTAACCACACCAAAAACATAGTGTTGGATTCGCCCTTGATTTGAAGAATCTTTTTCTTGACATTTGTTATTTTTTATTTTAGGATTAAAGATTGTTGGATCGTCATTCAGTTGAAATAATTCATGTGGAGTGAAACCATGCAGATTAATTATTAGATTATTGAATTGTTGATATTGTGGTGGTTCCATATCCGATGATATTATAGAGTTTTGGACGGATAGGAGAAAGAAGATGACGGAGAGTGTGGTCGGTGGAGAAACAGAAAATAGAGAGAAGGGGAGGATGATGAGAGGAAAGGTTTAGGTGAGGACATTAGGCGGTGACGTGGTGGTCAGATTTGGATGGTGGTGGTGAGGTTTGAGAGTTTTGTTTTCTTTTAATTTCATTAATAATAATATTATTATTATTTATTTTGTTATTGTTAGACCAATAAAAAACCGACATGTATGTGTGATATAAAAAGAGTGTCTAAAGAAAAGTACTCTCCGACTATATAGTAATTTTTTTAGGATAAGTTAAACATTGTAGATTTTAATTTTCATAGTTCAATATTAAAGAACGTTAAACTCTTTTTTTAACCGTGTTAAGGTATATGATATTTTGATATTTATTGATTTATTTTAGTTAAGATGTGGATAACGAATATACATACTCCCTCGGTCCTAATTTATAAGCAAAAAACATCAATTCACACTTATTAAGAAAGTTAAAACATAGTAACTTAAGAGATTTTTTCTAGATTACCCTCTCTTATTTAGGGGATATTTACCCCCTCATGATATCAACCAATCAAAATGTAATATACGTTGACAGCATTAAATGTCGAATAAATGAGTCAATTTTTTCTAAAAAAAAAATCAATTTTAATCACAAGGTAACTTTTAATACTGTTAATTTTTATTTAATTATAGACAAGATTACATTAAAGGTCTTTTATCTTATTTATTTGCAACACTTTGGTCATTTATCTTTATTTTTTTCCGTTTAGGTATTTTATCTTTCATAAAAGCACATATACATCTTTTTTTCTCATTTTTTTATTAAAAAATACATAATTTTATTTTATAAAATATATTTTTATTAAAAATGAAAAAAAAATCCATAAATATGATGAAGATGTTCATCATCTTCATTGAATCAAAAATTTTTTTACACAAATATATCTCCAAATATCATGAATTAATGTTACCTTCACCTTAAATATTCTTTTAAACACAAAAATCAAAAACCTATAGAAAAAGAGATTTTAGTTTCATCACAAAAAACAAAGATTTAGTTATATAAATTGTCACACCGTATATTATTATTATTATTATTATTATTATTATTATTATTATTATTATTATTATTATTATTATTATTTTCTAACTCAATATTCAAATCCAGCATAAAAATAACCCCAAAATTGATAGCAGCTTTACACATCAACTTTGTTGTTTCCAGAACAATCTTAACTTTCGTAAAGCCTAACCATTCCACCAGTGACTAAGCCTCCACCATCCGCCTTGCAACATTTGTGAAATTAAGGTTTTGATTTTTGTGTTTAAAAGAAAATTTGAGGTGAATATAACATTAATTCACGATATTTGGAGATAAATTTTAGTAGATTTTTTTTGATTTATAGAAGATGATGAAGATTCAAAGGAAGAAGATGAAGATGATGAACATCTTCATCATATTTCTGAAATTTTTTATTTTAATAAAAATATATTTTTAAAAATAAAATTATGTATTTTTTAATAAAAAAAATGAGAAAAAAGATGTATATGTGCTTTTAAGAGAGATAAAGGACCTAAACGGAAAAAAATAAAGATAAAGGACCAAAGTGTTGCAAATAAATAAGATAACAGACCCCTAATGTAATCTTGCCTTAATTATATTTAGGTGTTAAATCTTAATTAATTTACACTACAGAACTGGCTTAAAACAATTAAAATTTCACATCAAATTTCTTTCATCTGAATGTCCTTTAATTTATCAGTTACATTCATAAAATTTCTTCTTCCCATTTTGATTGTTCAATTTTGTCGTTCCAAACTGCCGCAAATTTTAATTTTCGTGAGAATCGTCGTCCTTCGTTTGATTCCAAATATCATGAGAATTGTCGTTATTTCTAAAACCACGTCAGGTATGGAGACTTAATTTTTCTTTTTGATTTGATTTTTCTTGGTTGTGAGGTAGTTAATTATAATAATTGAGTAAGTCATCCATTGTACTTTGAGGACTGCTAGCAGGTGTTGCCGCTGTGATGTTTGAAGTAGATAAAATAGTCACAAGGAAGGGGGAGTTTGAATTGTGACCCTTTAAAAATAATCCTGTCACTTAAAAGTTATTCTCAAGTTGTTAACTTGGAATGGTTAAGTTAACAGACAGACTTCAGAACATCCTGAAGTGTTAGTGTAAAAATAGTTTAAATAATTAAATGTGTTTGTGTGTGATATGTTTACTGTAAGTAAATAGTAAAGAGAAGAGAAGAAGAACACACATAAATTTATAGTGGTTCACCCAATGTGGGTTAGTCCACTCCTCACAATCTTGTGAGATTTTCCACTATGATGCTTGAAATAACTTCTCAAATCCTGCACCTTACAACCTTGTTCACCTGAACAATTACAACAACTGTATTTTATAAGCCTCAGCAGGCTTACACCTTTCTTGCTAAGTTACCCACTTAGACTTTACACCTTTCTGCTCAAACTAAGACTTTAGTACCCCTAAAGCTAGATGAGACTTTGTTTACAATTTGTATG
>Ga0228711_1012222_pt1 | contig 10600 bp, 7 predicted proteins | sample MedpolnodulmetaG_2_FD_177996 | JGI IMG/M metagenome (GOLD analysis project Ga0228711, IMG submission 177996) | Root nodule microbial communities from Medicago polymorpha collected in Santa Monica, California, United States - brown nodules | ecosystem: Host-associated > Plants > Roots > Nodule...
TATTTATATATGAAAGCATAGTTGATATATATCCCCAATATTCTTTTAGAAAATGTTCATCTGTAATACATTGTATGAGAAATAGGCTATATATTTGTATTATCTTTTTTATCACATGGTTTAAAATAGTACATTTATATATAATATACCTTGATTATATCATACATGTATATAATTACTGATTTGCATTAATCTGATATATAAAACCATTTCAAATGTCATAGGCATGCCATGGTTCAATTCTTGCCACCATTTGTGAGATAGAAACTGGTGTTGAATGGTATTTTCGGTCTTGCACTGAATGTGCTTCACTGGTTACGGTGAACGACGGTGTGTTGTGCTGTCGTAAATGCACGGAATGCAAGAGTGCAGTGCCTAGGTAATAATACTTTTTTCAATAGAGATGCAACCTTTAAAAAGAGTCTGTATGATATCTTACCATAAGCTATATTTTAATGTGTTTGTTGCATTTGATTTAGGTACAAACTGCATGTGGTTGTCATGGATTCCACAGGATCGACCACATTCGTGTTGTTTGATCGGATTGTGACACAGTTTATAGGAAAGAATGTTCAAGATTTGATCAATATGTATGAGGTGGTAAATGTTGACAAGATAAATATGGTATTGCAATTGCATCAAATGCATCCTTTGTTTTATATTAAGCTAATTTTCACTCATTCACAATGCAAACAAACAAGGATGCAGAGTATCCACCAGAGTTTAACATCTTTGTCGACAAACAAATTCTGTTTAAAGTGGAGGTTAGTGAAGGAAATGTGAAAAAGAAGTATAGGAACTATGCAGTCAAGAGGGCTACAGATGATGTGTCAATAATTGAACAATTTATGTCTAAGCATAATCTTAAGGTATTATATAGGCTAATTGTATTTGGATTACCCAATTGGTTTTTGGTTAATGTTTATATAAATGTTTAAGTTTGAATCATAATCTTAACAGGGAGAAACCAATCGCTTGGATTGTGTCGACCTCACCAGTACTGAAAATAATGTCGCTGCTGAAATTGCAAAACAGGTACGGATCTTATTGATGTTATTCAGTTATACAAAATTGCACATTCAGTTGCGCGGTCTGTGTGTGTTTTACTTATTATAGAAATCTACTTATGTAATGATAGGTTGATGCTGAAGGTGGTGATTCGTCAAGCACGATTAATCTGGTAGAAACACCTGTTAGCAAAGTCGGAAAGAAGCGCCTAACTGACACTCTTGACTCCCTTGATGCGATTGGAGATGAGATTGGCGATGCATCTACAACAAAGCCAGTCAAATTGGTCCGTGTGAAGATTGAGCCTAAATAATGAAGATGATGCTAATATGTTTCGTAGTTGCAGCCTTAATCTATGTTAAGCATTTGTTCTAAGTACCTTTGGTTTCGTAGCTTAATGAAGTGTCTCGACACATGGTTGGATTTGTCCGTTATCACTTTGCTTTAACGTATTATGTTGTTTAACGAACTAAGTTTTTTATTCAAACTCCGACTTTATTTAGAATTATGCTTGCCTTTTTATTATTCATGAGATTATGGTCATAAGGTAGTAATATCAAATTTAATCTGATGATGTTCAGCTTACTTTTCACGCAATCACATAACAATTTGAGGTAATATGAATTAAATAAGGGTTAAATAAGTGTTTCCTCCCTATAAAAATAGCGAATTTTGATTTTAGTCCCTACAAAATTAAACCGAATGTTTTCATCCTCATAAAAAAAATTATGATGTTTTTGGTCCTTAATGGCCATTTTATGTTCATTTAAATGTCAAGATTATAACTCTTTTATGTTCAAATTGTATCAATTTTATGTTTGTTCATTATGTTCAACCTTTATATATTCATATTATATTAAAAAAAGTCAAAAACATGTCAAAATTATATCCATTAGGGACCAAAAACAAAATAAAATTTTTTGTGATGATAAAAACATTAAGTTTAATTTTTTAGGAACTAAAATCAAAATTTGCAATATTTATAGGGACGAAAAACTTATTTAACCCATTAAATAATTGTTTGACGATAGCTTATTTATGAGTGTCGCTTGACATTCACTTCACAAAAATAACCAATTAGTCCCTAAAATATATCTACATAGCTCGAATAAGTCGATTATTTTTATTTCTTTTTTTATTGCATGAGTGTAGCTAATGCTTTGTAAAATATTACTAATTATCTTTTTATATGTAATTTGACAAATATTGTGCTAAGTAGCTAATGCTTACAGAACAATTATGGACCTTATATGATATTATCTCTACATTTCATTGTCATTAATTATTATATGGGATAGTTGATATCAGAAGTACATTTCCCTTATTGTATGTACCTTAAAACATTTGCAGTCATAAAATTGCACTTCTGCCACCAATTACTTTCGTACAATTCCAGTAAGTGAAATGTAAATGGTTATATAGTAGTATATTAAATGCTTAATAGCAGTTTTAGCCCCCTAACTTTTCCAAAGTTGCGATTTTGGCACCCCAAGAAAAAAAAACTACAAAACCGTCCCCTAAGTTTTGCAACTGTCGCAGTTTTGACCCCCGAGGTCAATTTTGACTCGGTCTACGATGACACAGCACCCTGAGCGAGGTGCCACGTGTTATATTTTTTATTTTTTTTGCCTTGGAGGGCCAAAACTGCGACAGTTGCAAAACTTAGGGGACAGTTTTGTAGTTTTTTTCTTCTTGGGGGGCCAAAATGGCAACTTCGTGAAAATTAAGGGGGCAAAAACTGCTATTAAGCCTATATTAAATACTAAATAAAATAACAAAATACTCTTCAAATACAAACATGAAGTTAGCGTTTTATATACTTTATCTCAAAATGGGATCAGATTGTTAATATGATAGTCCCACGTACATATAATTTGAGTATCATCAAGTTATCAATTGTTTAATTGGTTAGGAGAGCCAAAAGGTAAAAATAGTGAAAAATCCATGTTATAATGTAGTTAAAATACAAAGCGCTTTCTTATCATTTATTATAAATGATTTTTGGTGGCTCAATATAGTTGTCATATGTAGCTCAACAAAGGTAATTAATTGCACCGTAAAACGAAGAGTTTTTGTCAGTATAATACATGGTGTTATTAATGAGAATTGTATTCTTATGGGTTGTATATAAGCATATTTTCAACCAATGAGTTTATAAGCAGTCATCTAATCAAATTAAATGTTCCATGTGTTATACATAAACTTTTAGCCGGTTCCTTAACAAGTTTAAATTAAAGTCACATATTTTGTTCTCATTGTTAGCCGACGTTAAGATGCAAACTTCTTCAATTAGATCTTTGTTGCATCAACATTGAGCTATGGAACGAATTAAGAAAAGGAAACAGATTAGTAGCAATCAAAACGGATGCCAAGATAATTTACAGCAAATCAACAGTCGTAGAGTGTCTCGCATACCATTTTCTGATGTCACTAACAGTAAGTTATCATACACATAACCCATATTATGATTAGTTAGTCTGCGATCATTGAATAATGCAAATAATTTGATTTGGGTGAATTGATATACTCTAATGCCTTCAATCCTTTTGAAGCTCGAAAACCAAGCATAGATGGAAAGGATATTGTTCGTGGTGGGATTGGTGTGAGTAACGTTACGCATCTTGGACCAGGAAGACATGTAATTGTGAATGCCAGATTACAACGCAATGAAGGCCCGTCGCATGAGTCATTGCAGAATATTTGTGGAGAGAATGGTGAAGAATCTGAGGTTCCTAGCAACTCAGGTAACATTCATCTTACTGATCAACTCATGAAAGTGTCAGATTTAGATTAATAACCATCTATGCGTTTGTGAAATAAGTACAATTGGTATACTTAGAAGTACTACATCATACTTACTTTTATTAGCATCTGTTGATATGGCATTTTGCAATTTATTTTTAAGGGTTCGAAATCACTAACGCGAATGATCAAGAAGTGGTCAGTTCTTATCGTGTATCAAAAAGGAAAAAAGCTGTTGCAAGAAAAACTCAAATTGTTGATCTTACAGGTACAATGTGATATAAGTGAATTGTGGATTAATGAGATTTCACATGTAGTGGATTTATTTAAATTTATTAATGATATGTTATATTTTGGTGAAAGCAGGCGATATAGTTGAGTACGAGCACTTTGGATTACCTGAATGGATTTGTGTGAAGTGCGGAGCAAACATGTGGTACGGCGAGCGAGTTCAAAAAGAGTATAATGCAACTGAACCGCATTTTAACATGTGTTGCAGACATGGAAGGGTGAAGATTGCTCATTACCCAAAGATTCCTGACACGTTGTATGATCTATACTACAAAAATGACAAGAGAAGTAAATTTTTTATGGAAAATATTCGATCGTTCAACAGCATGTTTGCGTTCACTTCGATGGGCGGCAATATCGACACAACAATGAATAAGGGAAAAGCTCCACCAACATTTGTCATGAACGGCGAGAATTATCATCAAATTGGAAGTTTGTTGCCGATGCCCGGAAAAGAGCCCAAATTTGCTCAATTATACGTTTACGATACTGACAATGAGATTAAAAACCGTATGGCAGCTGTCAAGTAAGTTTTGTTATGCGATTTTGTATCAATTAGTTTTAACTATAAATTTTAAAACATGCATATAATAAGTTGTGGTTTAATTGAATCTTAAAATAGTTTTCTAAAATCACTTTTGAGAGTATAGGAGGAAATTAAATACTATCAAAGCATCAAATTGTACTATTTTAACTTTGTTCTTTCTTCATATTAATTTTAGGATGTCGGACGACAAGAACTCTTTGCGGTCATCTATAGTGGAAGACTTGAGACAAATGGTGGACCAGTTCAATGAGTATGCAAAAACATACAGAGTTGTCAGAGACACATTAAACGAAAGAAATGCTCCGACTATCAAGTTAAGAATATTAGGCAAGAGAAACCGTGACGGTAGGAGATATAGCTTGCCTACGGCATCCGAGGTTGCTGCTTTAATCGTTGGTGATTTTGAATCATCTGACTTTGATCGAGATGTAGTTGTTGAGGAACGTTCTGGTCTATTAAAGCGAGTATCTATATTTGAGCCATCGTACTTTCCGATGCAATATCCGCTGTTATTTCCTAGAGGTGAGGATGGTTATCGGAAAGATATAGAATACATTATAGAAGAGGGACAAAAAATGATTCAAAGAGAGTATGTGACCCATAAGGAATGGATTGCATACCGTATTCAACAAAGAGAAAGGGATATTTCAACTATAGTGTTTTCCAAGCGTCTATTTCACCAATTCTTAGTCGATGCATTTAGTATGATAGAGTATGCAAGGTTAAAGTATGCCAGGGATCATCAGAAGGAATTGAGGGCGGATATGTACAAAGGGCTGACTGAGGCATTCCTTAGAGGAGAGACAGATCCCTCCATGAATGGAAGAAGGGTAATATTGCCATCAAGTTTCGTAGGGGGACCACGATACATGATGCAAAATTATCAGGATGCTATGGCTATATGTGGATGGATTGGTTATCCTGATTTATTTATAACATTTACATGCAATCATAAGTGGCCTGAGGTCCTTGATTATTTGAAGAAGCACAATCTATCTCCAGAAGATCGTCCAGACCTGTCGACCCGAATTTTCAAGCTAAAATTGGATCATTTGATAAAAGAAATTAAGAAGGGTGAGATATTTGGTGAAGTTAGAGCAGGTAAGTTGGAAATAGTGTATATATTGTTTTCTTTTTGTGTCTTTTTTAAAAATAATAGCACATGTTTATTTGTCATGATACTATATATTCATTTGTTACTAATTTATATATTTTTATAAATACATAAATTGCCTAACGTACTAATGCATTTTATATTTGTGTTTTTGTGTAGTTATATATACAATTGAGTTTCAAAAACGTGGCTTGCCACATGCACATATATTGATCTTCCTTACCCCAAGGGCTCGATGTGTAAAAGCTGAACAGATAGATAATATTATATCAGCTGAGATTCCAGATAAAGTCAAAGATCCGGAGCTGTTTAATATAGTAACTTCACTTATGATTCATGGCCCATGTGGCCCTCAGAATGAGAGTTCTCCATGCATGAATAATAATAATAAATGCACAAAACATTTTCCTAAAAAATTTGCGGAGCATACGGTTATTGATGATGATGGATATCCAGTATATCGAAGAAGGGATGATGGTGTATCGATCAAAAAAGGAGAGTCCTTTGCAGATAATAGGTATGTCGTACCATATAATAGGACTTTGCTGTTGAAATATAATGCCCACATAAATGTCGAATGGTGCAATCAATTACGGTCTATAAAGTATCTGTTTAAGTATGTGAATAAAGGTCATGATCGTGTAACTGCAAATTTCTATAGTGGTGGCTCTAAAAGTGGAAAAGCTCAATGTTATGATGAGATAAAAGTGTATTATGATTGTCGATATTTATCGGCGTGCGAAGCCGCTTGGAGGATATATTCGTTTGATATACATTACAGGGAACCTTCAGTTGAGCGACTGAACTACCATTTAGAAAATGAGCACTCTATTGTATATGAGGAACATGAATCTATTGAAAACGTTATAAACAAGCCATCTAGCCGCACTACCAAGTTCTTGGCTTGGATGGAGGCAAACAAGAAGTATCCAGAAGCCAGGACATTGACGTACAACCGTTTTCCATTGAAGTTTGTTTGGCATGCTGATAAACATGAATGGGGTCCAAGGCAAAGGGGCATGTCAATTGGAAGGGTTTATTTTGCCCCGCCGGGGTCTGGTGAACGCTTTTATTTAAGAACTCTGCTTAATTATGTTAAAGGTCCTACATCGTATGATGACTTAAAAACGGTGGACAATATCAAGTACAACACTTTCAAGGAAGCTTGCTTTGCTAGAGGACTATTGGATGACGACAAGGAATTTATAGACGCAATAATAGAGGCGAGTTTATGGGGCACAGGAACATACCTGCGAAGAATGTTTGCAACTTTGATGGTTAATGGTCAACTATCAAGACCGGAGGTGGTTTGGCGTAGTACTTCAGACAACTTGATTGATGACATCCTGTACATGCAGAGACGATTTCTCGGGGCTCCAGGTATTTTTGTTGTTATATTTCATTGGCATCAATCATAAAGATTTTGCATAATGTATTCTTTTAAATAGTTGAATATTGATCAACCTGATATGACCATTACTGTAACTGATCTTAAAATAAAAACAAGCATGAATGCATGAATAAGATTAGCAGATAACGATAACACTTTATTTTAAGATCACCTTCAGATTTAGTCATATACTTCATGCTCATATTATAATTGAAATTATAGATTATGAGTTTTAGGATGATTTAAATACATCCACCATGTGTTTATTCGAATAGCTGCAATTTAGATACGTGGTATATAATGTATTTATATAATTATCATATAATCTGAAAGTTTGTAATCAATGATGAATTAATAGCATGAATGCATATAATTGAATGACGTTGTAACTGAAAGTAAATATTTCAAATTACTTTCAATAAATGATAAGCTTTTATTATTGTTAGGATAATATATATCGCATTCTTTTTTATATTACTTCACAATTTTAATGGGTTTGTTACAACAATGATCTTCATTTTCAGATTTAGTTTTAAATGGCGATCAATTGAGGGTATATGCATTGGCAGAAATTGAGAAGCAACTGCTTAGTTGTGGCAAAAGTTTGTGTGATTTTCCTCCTATGCCACAAGCAGATAGATCATTGGTTCCTGACAAGCAGAATATATTGATACATGAGGAAACATCATATAACCGGCGTGTTTTAGGTGAAGAACATCTTCGATTGATGTCAACTATGACAGCAGAACAACGAGGTGTGTATGACACAATAATGACAAGAGTTAATCAAAATAAGCCTGGCCTTTTTTTCCTATATGGATATGGTGGCACAGGGAAAACATTTATTTGGAGGGCTCTGTCAGCTACACTGAGATCAAAAGGTGATATAGTGTTGACAGTTGCATCGAGCGGGATAGCTTCATTACTTATACCAGGCGGTAGAACTGCACATTCAAGATTTGGCATTCCGTTACAGGTGAATGAAACTTCATCATGTGGTATCAAACCCAAAACACCATTGGCAGCATTGATTATGAAGGCAAAACTCATTATATGGGATGAAGCTCCAATGCTGCATAGACATTGTTTCGAAGCTGTTGATCGAGGTTTTAGAGATGTACTAAAGATAGTTGACAAGCGAAATAAAGACATCCCTTTCGGTGGTAAAGTGGTTGTATTTGGCGGAGATTTCAGACAGATTTTGCCAGTAATTCCCAAAGCTAATAGACAGGAGGTTGTCCACTCTACTATTAATTCGTCTCCTCTTTGGGATTATTGTGAGGTTCTTACCTTAACGAAAAACATGAGGCTTCTAAATGGTGCATCAGAGCATGATATTTTAGAAAGAAAATTATTTTCTGATTGGGTATTGGGCATTGGTGATGGGACAGTTGGTGAAAGCAATGACGTTGATATTTCAACATGTATTCCATCCGATTTACTTCTAGCAAGCAATGGAAACCCCCTTGCATCTATTGTACAAAGCACATATCCTGACATATTGGATAGCATGAGTGATATCACTTATTTTCAAGATAGGGCCATATTAGCACCAAAGAATACTATTGTTGAGCAAATCAACGAGTATATGTTGGACTTAATACCAGGTGAAGAAAGAGTGTACTTGAGTTGTGATTCCACTATTTCACAAAACAAAGATTGTGATTCAATTGACGATGTTCACACACCTGAATTCCTCAACACAATTGTTGCATCTGGTATTCCAAACCACAAGCTCAGATTAAAGATTGGAGTACCAGTAATGTTGTTAAGGAATATAGATCAAAGAGCAGGATTATGCAATGGTACAAGACTAATAATAACAAGAATGGGCAAATTCGTGCTTGAAGGTAAGGTAATATCTGGAAGCAATATTGGCGAGAAAGTTTTTATTCCAAGATTATCTCTTATTCCTTCTGATTTGAGGATTCCTTTTAAGTTTCAACGGAGACAGTTTCCGATTGCTGTTTCCTTCGCAATGACTATTAACAAAAGTCAGGGACAATCTTTAAAGAATGTTGGAATATATTTGTCAAGCCCGACTTTTTCTCACGGTCAGCTATATGTTGCAATTTCCCGAGTTACTTCCAGAAATGGGTTAAAGATACTTATTACAGATGAAGATGGTCAAGATAGCAACGTTACTTCTAACGTTGTATATAGAGAAGTATTTCGGAATGTTTGTTAGGTGTTGTATTTGTTATGTTTTTGTACCTTATTACAGACGTAGCGTCTTAATTTGCATCTAATTATGAGATAACTCTTGCCGTCAACATTTTGCTACTATATATTTAATATATATTGTTTTTCAGTGTCTTTTTTTTTATTCATGCTCGCATTATGATTGCATTTTTATATTATGGAATATGTTACTTATGATGCATATAATTTTGCCTAACATGACCCGTGCGGAGCACGGGTCGATGGTCTAGTTTTTCTTAAAAGTGATTTGGGTTAGGAATGAGCAAAGCCGGACTAGGCTTTGTGAGGCTTAAGTCTGGTCCGTCAATAATTTTAAGTCCTAAGTGTGACATGCAACTTGTCATAGACTTAATTTTTAAGTCTGAGTCTGACTTTTTGAAAATTTGATATGACCTGCTAGTATGTTTAAAAGCCTACTTCATATGAACATCTTTAAATATGTAATGTTGTCTAACTTTAAATAGACTAGTGAATTAATAAATCAATACAGTTAAACTCTCTTTTGATATTTAACAATAACTTTTAGAGAATATGATAATATATTATATCATATTTAGTTTCTAGTTTATAATATGTAAAAAAAAATAAAAAATAGATGTATACTATAAGCTTAAATTATCGAAAAGGTTAACAAATTTATAATTTTTTTTGGTTGAACAAATTTATAATTTAATCCAAAATACAAAGTATAATAATATTACTAATAAATAATATTAATCATAGTTACTTAAGTATGTTGTTTTGATAAGCTTGAGATGGTTTTTTATGGCATGTGGCATAACCATTTTAACTAAATAAACTTCTAAAAAAGGTCTAAGTACTTTCTATTCGAGAAAAGGTATAGAATGACGCAGGCTGGACCATAGGTCCCTATAGACTGACCCGATCTATTCTCATCCCTAAAAGTGACCAAACATTGATTTCTATAAACAACTAAATTTAAATCGTGATAAGAAGATAATCATTATAATATTTAATTTAATGTTGTTGTGAATTTAAATTGTGAATATTTAATGTTGAATCAATTAACTAATAGAAACATTTTAAAAGCTTACCAAACTTTATTAAATGCATGATTTATTAATTAAAGAACAAATGAAAACATAATTGATGCATCATTAATTTTAAATTAAAAAAATCAATTTTGAGTATTAAATAAATCACAAACAATTGATTTTATCTCATTCTCATGCATTAAACATGACACTTTGAAACATGGATTTCAATCGCAAACAACAACACCAATTAGATGCATGAACCACTGATATATCTGGTAAAGAATACATATATCCTTTATTCCCCTAAT
>Ga0228711_1012223_pt1 | contig 10600 bp, 2 predicted proteins | sample MedpolnodulmetaG_2_FD_177996 | JGI IMG/M metagenome (GOLD analysis project Ga0228711, IMG submission 177996) | Root nodule microbial communities from Medicago polymorpha collected in Santa Monica, California, United States - brown nodules | ecosystem: Host-associated > Plants > Roots > Nodule...
TAACTTTGATTATAACTGAACCATTCAGTAGCAACTCCAAGAGGTGACGGGAAGCATAACCGCTTTATAGTTCATAACCAAGTTAACAGTTGATTGCATCAATAACAAACAGGAACATTTAACCCTTGTATCAATGAAATAGGATTTAACGAGCTACGCCAAACTATATGGATGTCACGAGGGACACTTTTAAATATCCACAAATAACTCCACGCTTTACCATTAAAAGCAATATGTGAATTTCTTAGTGTTGTTGTTACAGCAACAAACACTTCATCATTTCAGTTGAAGAATGTATTTCTATAACCTGATTTATCCTTGTTTTATTTTGGGACAACAGAAACTCAATAAGTAATTCCTTCGGTTGACATAGCAGTCGAATCGTCTTAAAATTGTTGTTTTTGGATTTCCAAACTGTTGTATTTGGATTTCCAAATTCTATTATCTACCGAAATTGTTACTAGGTTGAGTCACAAGTCGCTCTCTTTAAGACGTTTCGTGGCACTGCCCAAAATTGTGCAAGACAGACTATCAACCACGCCGCCTCCAGCGTAAAACAAGCCCAGCCACAACTGTGCGGTTAACTACTGCACTGTAGAAAACCGTTCCAGATTTACACCCTCAAATATGGTACTAAGACCACTCTTTAATACTGAAACCACTTTAATATGGTATTGTTACCACTCTGTTATGGTGCTGAGATCACTCAAATATGGTGATATCACCATTTCCACTTTTTAATTTCTCCTCAATTATAAAATTATTGAAAGAATATTTATATACCGTTAAGATCATTCTTAATTTCGACGGGACATTATTATTCCAAAAAGGGACTATGATCTTAACAGTACTCTTTATTTCGAAGGGACTTATGTTATCGAAGGGACTATGTTTTTAAGACCACTCTTAATTTCGAAGGGACAGAAAAAAGGAGATGAAGAAAAGAAAGACTCGTCAACACAAGTCAAGAAAAGGAGAAGATAGAAAGAGTTCCCGAACTCAATGAAACTCTTTGGTGTGTTTTTTGAACTGAGTGGAGTCCTCTATTTATATAGAGATTCTGTAACTGTTTTATCAAAAATTGCGACAACAATTACTCTAATGAATAAGATTAAAATGAAGTTTATCCATTAATCAGTTCAACAACATTTATGGATAGGATCAAAAGAAACAAATCCACAAAAGTGGAGGACACAAACTATTGGATTTGAATGAAGGAAATATAAGAAATTTAATTAAATTCTTATTCTTATCACAACAACCATAAGCTAAATTTATGGGAAGTGATATTCACGAATAAAAGTAATAATTACTATTATTTTTATCATTATCAAGTATTTAAAATTAAATACCGCAACTTAAACATAACTAATGTGTGTGCTCTATTTTATGTGGGAACCCCACACTCTATTTTTTCAATTCACACAACGTTAGATCAAAGTATAATTACTTTATATTTAATCTTTCAATTTTTCTTCCAACATCACACCAATGTTCCAACATACACTAAACATATATTTTCGTTTTCGTAGTTACTATATGTTTTTTATTGGGTAGACCTTGCTTTATGGTTCGTGAAATATTTAAATAGTAGTTAGCCTGTAATTTACTTACACAAAAGAAACATAATTAAATATATCTACCTGTTAACAAAACAACAAACCAAATAAGAGCGGACACACAAACATGTGAGTGTCCATAGACACAAGAGAGACGAAGCAACGACATTTCATAACGGTTCAAAAAGGTACATATTCGTCCTTCATTCTATTAAGTACAATAATGTTGTCTCATTTCTTCTATTCCTACTATTTGTTTCTTAAATCTCGTATTTTTTAGTAAATTCATCTCTTACATTCACTCCTCCCATATATGGTAAATTAAAATCTATTTATATAAAAAAAACATCAAGTATATACATATGTTAGCGCAGTAGAAAAAGCGGAGAGACGACATGAGAGTGCCCGTCTAAACGTTAGCTATGCCTATATAACTAGTTTCGATGTTTATATCAAGCCTACAACAATTTTAGACAGCCAAGAGGTGTTAAAAACAGCAAAGTATAAAATAAATAGTTTTACAGCATCGTGTCACGATTCTGCAAATCCTAACACGATTTTATGCCCAAGAAAATAAATAGCAAAATTAATTCTTTAAAATATATAAAAATCCTTTTCTTTAAAATAAATTGCAAAATTAAAAAAAAACATGGATTGTACACAGTACCATAAGAAAATCAAGAAAAATTCTAAGCAATTCACAATACATGGGACAATTTTGGGTTATAATAACTTATATATAATTCCTAATACGGGCTTTATTAGATTTTTGAGGAAATAATATAAGGACGGTTAAAGTTTTATTTTTTATTTTTGAAGAAGGCAATATAAACTATAATAATCAAACCGCCAAGTTCTTCAAGCACAAGAAGTGTCGGTAAAAGACATAGAAAAAGTTTAAACAATTACAATGCAATCCCAGATAAATCGCATAATCGAAAGAAACATGAAAACAAACTAAGAAACAACTCCCAAACACATAAGGGGATTAAGCCACCAAAATGGTAGTCGAAGACGAAAGTAGCATATTGTGCTTTCGATCACCAAAAAGTCCAAAGCTTAATTTTGTTAAGTAAATGTTGCTAAGTTTCCTTCTTATGCCGAAAAATTTGAGTTTTGTCTTCTTTCCAAATAATCTAAACGCGTCACATTTACCGTGTCAATAACTATCCAATACAAAATTGATGACCAAATTCTTCCGAAAAAATTCATATTTCAGGATTAGATGATCTAGATCCTCGTGATTACAACAATCTTCCACACAAAGATGCACATTAGTCTGAAATATCCCCTCGCGTATTATGCTACAGTTTTGTTTTTAAAATGATCTTTATAGTGAATTAATTTTATTATATTATCTTACAAAAAAAATAAATCCTTTGAGCTATAGTTTTGCGGTGGAGTTAGGTTCAGTTCGTATCAATTGAAATCTGAGCATATAAATTTAAGTCTCCATCAAGTCACCAATTAATAATTTGAATAGATCTCTCTACCACATTGCAACAGCACGGTCTTCCTTATGTGTCGTTGGTAATATTAATGTAGAAATAAAATCAAGCACATAATTTAAAATTGAATAAAATATATTGTAAAAAAAATAAAATTAAAATTGAATGAAATATATGTCCAACTTCAAGTTGTACGGTTACTGTTGTAACAGCAGCAGGCCAATGCCTAGTCTAAGCAATGAAACATGACAAGTAGAAAGGAAAATCAATATTAAGAACACTCATCCACCACTATACAACAATATCACAAGGACAATCAATATTAAGAACACTTATCGATCCAACTTCATAAAACCGTTTGATATTCGCATTTAAAATTCAACAGCGTGACGAATTGGGAATATTAGTACACAAGTAGGAACAAAATTTGAAACCATGACATGAGTAATTAACTTATGGAAACAGTAAATGAATTGAGGGTGTAAAATCATTAAGCTTTTCTTGCATTTTAGTAGGAAGCTACAATTTAGCCTTTTTTCATGTGATGCTTTTTCCCTGTAGAATGTTATTAAAAGAGATAAATAGTTTCATCCCTAGCTAAATTTATTAGACATTTAATAACATAGACTGTAAATATGTTGCCAAAAAGCATAATGTTTCGTTCAAAGGTCTTTCCATCTTAGCCTATTAAGCAACAACTACTTCTACTTTCTCTTAATAACTTTGCAATATGCAGAAACTTAAACATGAAATTTATAATCGAAAAACCTGATAATTCTAATACTAAGCCATAGATCATTAGACACAAATTGTAGCATATAATATTAATAGAATAGATGTGTACCTTATGTAATTAGTTGATGATTGATCATTAAGATCCTGGTAAAGAAGCCATTAGAGAAAAGGTTAGGGTTGAGAGAGTCTTCTGCCTCCTTACTGATGGTACGTTCTTCTGTTTTCTATGTATCTAACCTAATGGGATAGTTAGATTATATACTCATCAGTGGAGGTAGGGACCACTCATTCGGGATGACTAATAAGAACGGACCAACCCATCACGGTCCATTCACAATAATAGAAGTACAATAACAAGTACAATAACTCATTTAAATATTTAACACTACATAATTCATTTATAATTTAATAATTAATAAAAGTAAATCCAAAATATTCAACAATCTCCCACTTGGATTACTTAAATTAATTATTAATTAAAGGTAATACAAGAATGGTAGTAGAAGTATGTCAAATATTTATAATAGTACTTGCCATCGAAATAGTATAAGAAACACAAGATTCAACAATGCAGAAATTGAATCCGATAGGGCAAACAAAATCATACATGTTAAACCTTACATTGCACATAGAATAAAGAATATGGATTAACATTATAAATCGAGAATTTGTAATCCAATAATGGTCCATGCATATAAAATGCTATAACAAACTCCGACTAACCCAAAATATCATAGACTTAATCAAATCATCATGAGTTACAATACTCATATGTAAGTCTGTTGGTTAGTGGTTCTGCCAATGAGTTTTCAATTTTATAAAAGCCATATATCCACATAGGTATAAGAATAGTAATTACTTATAGGGATAACCTATTAAGAGTGTAATTACATTTAGTCAAAAACAATAAATGTTCTACGACATTCAATTAATCCAAGTTTTTAGCAAAAAAATGTGACTATGAAAATCCATAAAGAAATAGGAAATTCAAGAATCTCCAAAATGGATTAACATGGACACTTTTAAAGAAAATAAAATGTGGATTAATGTGGCCACTAGAATGTCAATAATCAACAAACATTTATGATTATTTCAGTTTATACGTACTTCAAGAACACAATATCATACTCGATAGGAGTATTGATATTATACATTGTAGTTATTATTTATGACCTTATAAAATGTGGAATGTTGGTAAAAGAGAAACACAGTATATACTTGCATGCTAAGAAGTTATTGTGCATATTCCAACAAAATTGAGTTAAGCATTCAATTATGATGCTTATTGAGATTATAAGAATTTTAATATATATCTCAATATAATAGAATGAAACTAAAGTTTAAAGTCTCTTAAGTTATGCCATATTTTGTAGTGTGCACAAGAGTATATGGCAATGACGAGAATTTTAAATTGTATGTATATAATATTTGTACACATTTATCTTGATCTAACATATATATAAACAAGAGTGAGATTTCTCATTGGAGCTCATAGTATATAGTATTGTGTACACACTCCCACTGATCCCACATATATATAAATAAGAGTAAGTGAGATTCTCATTAGTGATCACTGATATATAGAAATATTTTAATAATATAATATTCAACGGTGAGATACTTTATTGCTAGTGCAAGATTATTAACATAAGTGGTTGTATAATTTTAAGTAATAAGGTTTCATGAACTCAACCACATATTTTGCACACGAGTATAGCAGAATTATTAACACAGGTGATAACTCAATGATAGTATAAAACCCAATGAATACATAATTTATAAATGTCAGATATTATCAAGAATTGAGTTTCATAGTTAACCACATATTCTGCATATATAATTAAGGAGAATGGAAATTTTCATTTAAAAATTTTATAACACAAGATCTCCTTTTCACAATTAAAATTTAAAAGAATTTTATAAAAACAGTAACCTTTATAATTTATATAATAGAGTATGATGATTATATAAAAGGTTTAAGATAAGTCTCTAGTGTTATAAAATAGAATATGAGACTCTATTCACAATTTTATTAACTCACTCAAAACTCAAATGCTACAATTATAATTACACACATTTGAGAAAAGATTAGGTTACATGCAGCAGAAATACGTAAGACTTATATTTTATTATTACCGAGGATATAAGAGAAAATAGTCATAAACTTTCATAAGTATTAAAGAATAGAAATAATATAAAATATGTCAAAATATTGTGAAAATGGTAATCAAATATCCCAAATATACCATTTTTGATTATTTAGAATAATGGTATAATAAATTTTTTCTCAATGAAGTTGTTAAGAACTTTGAGATTTCGACATATTGCTATTACAAAATAAGTTTACAATAATATAAAAGGATATGGAAGTGTATAGTAATTTATGAGAAAAGAATATAGTTAATATCCTCAATATAACTCTCTACAATAATTTTATATTTAGAGTTATGAAACAAATAAATATATTTGTTTATGAGATATAGTTAACTAACATGCAAAATTTTCCTCGCTTGTTGAAGAATGATATTTTCTCCACTTGGTGGAGAATGATACTAATAAGGTATTTTTCTTACCCACAAAATGATAATTATGTTAAGTAATGCCATACCGATAGGGTATGTCCATTACGTTACACAATACATAGCAAGGATTCTCCCACTTGATAGGGAATAGATAATGATAGTTGAATTATAAGTTTGAAAGATATTTTAAATAAAATATTCAACTATTTCTCTATCATCACAAAATGATATGTAAGTAACGTCATACCGATAGGGTATCTCCGCCACTCACATAACAAAGGGATAGTAGCAATCCAAAATATTTATATTTACACACAAAAAAAACATTTAAGTAGAAATTTAATTCAAAAATTAGAATAATATTGGATTGCAAAATTTATATAGTTTTCTACATGACTTTTAACAAATTAACTTACTTATTGCAATCTCATTCAAGGATCTTAAAATAACAACTAAGAAATATATCATCACAATGTACAATTCTTATTTCACAACAAACTTTAAATATTGATAGGGTACTAAATATTTGACATAAGTATAAAAAATTAAGGTACATTGGTTAATAACAAAATTATATTAATAACAACACACCGATAGGGTATAATTGTCACCAATACAATTCTAATCTATTAAGCAAATTTGGATAATTGCATCCACGATAGATGAGATTACAATTATACAAATCAATAATGTTTACGCTTAAATGAATATGATAAAATAATATCATGCATAAATAATTGTATTTTTATTTACTCAACTTCGGTCATATTCAAATAATAGAATGACATGCTTAACAATATTTTAAATTATCATATCATAAATATGACTATAGAATTTATTTATATGAAATAGTATAATAAAAAGAGTTATTATTTATAATACAAGTGTTTCAATTAGTTTTCTATTTTATCCAGTATAGAACTCTTAGAATAAATTTGTCAATACTCCCACTATAAATTAGAATTAGAATATAAATACAACATGGTGTATTATAGTAATAATATATAATAATTATAGAGTTCTATTTAGAATATTCTAGAAAAAGGATTTCACTTCTATATAGGATATCACAATTGCACAATAAAAGAGAAGAATAAATAAATGTCTTCATATGTGCAATAATATGCGATAAGTCACAAGAGGATAGAATAATTAAATCACGACTTACCTCACAATGTGTGACATTCATCCTTATACTTTGAGCCAATGACTTTTGATGACTTAACGAGAATATCTTATAATATATTCATCTCAAAATAATCATGAATAGAGAATAAGTTTAGTTACAATGACTTATTCTCTATTCATGGTTATTTTGAGGTAACTAAAACATATATGAGATTCTAATATGAGACTCTAATTATAAATCATTATGATTCATATAAGTGTTTAGTTGTAAGGATGATTTAAAATTGCCCGAATTCTTAATATGTTGTTTTGATAATATTTAACGGATAAACAACAAAGAGGTGTGAAAATTTTAATTCATAATTAGAATTTTAGCATAAAAAGTGCAACAATGCATTATTCACTATGTATAATTTAATATTATTGGGAATCAAACATTTAATTGCGACAAGACATATAATTGGATAGTTAATAGTGTTTGTCACAAAATTTAGAGTAATAAATTACAAGTCTGCGTTAGAGAGTATAATAGATACTATAAGAATGTATATTAAAAAGAAATATGCCAATTTTAGATTCAATTAATATAAATGGCATATATAATATACAACTCACTATACTCATTTTGAAAAACAAAATATTATTAGGACCCTTTAAATCAATTTGTGACAAGTATCTGAGACAAGTGTTTAAGTTTAAATATGTCGCCAAAAGAATGATCAATTAGTGAACTTTGGATCTTTATGCTAAGACAATATGAATTAAATAATATATTATATTAGAATATTTATAATGTCAAGAATATTCAAAATCGAAAAATTTAAATTAATTATATTTGGCATTAAAATTAATAAAATCGAGCATTCTATAAATTCACAATAGCAACATTTTAATTGATTATATAGTTAGTGTTACTAATATAAGAGAGGATTTTCAAAACAGTTTAAGCTCAAATATTGAGAATATATGATTTGAAATAAATTATTCTCAGTTTAATTGATACATGATCCTTTTAAGATTTGACAAAATTTTGAAACCTATAAATCAAGAATATACATAGTATAATAGTCAAGTTATTCTTCACCGAACAAATAATTTTGAGGGTATAGAATAAATCAAATTTTCTTACGAATATTTTGGGTGCAAAATAAATAATAGTTCTATCCCAAAATAATAGAATATTTACAAGTTAACTAGGGGATAAATAATTTCTCATTGACACATGGATTAAGTGTCGTAAAAGAGTAAGGAATCTTCACACAAAATTTGTGAATGTGATATTTTAGAAATATAATTTATTCCCCAACTAAAAAAATTGTATAGGTTATAAATTTATATGATATTTGAATCCAAAAAATTATATAATATTTATGCTTAACATAGTATGATAAGTTTATATCATGCATAAATATCTTGATAAAATTAGACCCAGATCAGCAAGAAGGTAATCAACAAAATAAGATAAGGATAATGACCATATTTAGATAAAAAGAATTGGACCCAGATCAATACTAAAGAATTGGACCCAGATCAATACTAAAGAATTGGATCGGGTCAGGGAAACGATATGGATTGGGTTAAATAGGGATCCGACCCAGTAACTTTGAACTGTCTCGGATTGAGATGACCCACGAATCACGATCGACATGACGAGTTCTTCACATTTTTCAGTTTTAGATTATGGATTTTACATGTTAATTTCATTAATTAAGTGTTATTAATGCATGAAAGATCATCGATTGAAAAATGGGTTAACCGAGATTGATAAACATTGATTTCTCATTATGTGGCACAACAACACTGCAATATAATTTGAGTTTCATCGCGATTCAGAGATTAAACAAGCCAATTTCAACAAGGGAAATTCTATGGTGAAGTCGTGAAAATGACTTTTCTGATGAAGTTAACACTATAATATCAAAAGTGTAGTGAGTAACACCCAAGTTCAGTCCCCATAGTATCATCAATTCATCAGATTAACAAGACTACACTTAATCTAATTTTATCCTACCTTGTTTTAAGTGTAACACTTAAGACTATCACATAATATCATCAAATCTATTTGCATGTTAAAGATGCCAATGATAAAATAGTACCTGTAAGTCCAAGATGTTGCAAGCATTACTAGATGAATTACTATTGATCATTAATCAGTAATCAACAATTTAAAAATGAATCAAACCTTAAAATCAAAATTAACTTTTTCAAAAAAGTCAGTTTTCTAACCATAGAAGCTCCCTTTCAACAATCAATGGTTTATTCATGGATTCGAATGTACGGTATACACGATAGTGAAATCGTACGTATTCATGAAAGAAGTTTCTCCATAAACTTTTGGGCTATATGTCATCATAAAATATTATATATGGATCAACGATGGCTCTAAACATATCCAAGATTTATCTATCGCAACCAAAGATTCAAGGGTTTGTGATATTGTGAATTAATTAACAACAGCCATCATAATTTAACATGAGTTCATGTATATAATTCATACGATCTAACACCAAAATATTTGATCATCACAATTAGAATAGAAATAGCTAAAAACGTATCTATTTGGCTCTGATACCAATTGATAATTCTAATACTAAGCCATAGATCATTAGACACAAATTATAGCATATAATATTAATAGAATAGATGTGTACCTGATGTAATTAGTTGGTGATTGATCATTAAGATCCTGATAAAGAAGCCATTAGAGAAAAAGTTAGGGTTGAGAGAGTCTTCTGCCTCCTTAGTGATGGTACCTGTTCTTCTGCTTTCTATGTATCTAACCGATAGTTAGATTATATACTCATCAGTGGAGGTAGGGACCACTCATTCGGGCTTACTAATAAGAACGGTCCAACCCATCACGATCCATTCACAATAAGCCTAATGTAAATAACAAGTACAATATCGTTAAATATTTAACACTACATAATTCATTTATAATTTAATAATTAATAAAAGTAAATCCAAAATATTCAACAAAACCAATATGCAGAAACCTCCATACAAACTCAATAGTCCCCCCTCTTCTAATTTGATGTAACACTTACACCTGGAAAGTTCAGCATAATTCCTTCTTATTACAATTTTTTACATTGATGACTTAGTGGTATAGAATGAACAACTAATTTTGGCTCAAGCTTAAGCCAAAAAGAAAGTTAAAGCAGATAGCATAATCTTCCACACTTCATGGATATAACATTAGCTAGTA
>Ga0228711_1012225_pt1 | contig 10598 bp, 5 predicted proteins | sample MedpolnodulmetaG_2_FD_177996 | JGI IMG/M metagenome (GOLD analysis project Ga0228711, IMG submission 177996) | Root nodule microbial communities from Medicago polymorpha collected in Santa Monica, California, United States - brown nodules | ecosystem: Host-associated > Plants > Roots > Nodule...
GATAAGTCTAATGACGTAATCCTAATCAAACCAAACCATAAACCCTAATTTTATATAAATCTACTTTCTAATCTAATTCACCGTTTTTATAATGAATTAACAAATGTCAAACTCATAAAGCGAGAGCAGAGGGTTAGTATTTGTTAATTCATCATCTCAAATATCAATTCATAAAGCGAAAGCGGAGCTTTGATATTGGAACAAGTGAATTTAGACAAGGGTTGTGAAACATGAGAATAGTCTAGCAAACCTTGAGACATATAAAGTTTCGTTCTTCAAGGATTCTAATAGCAATCAACCATGAGAATAGGCGTGATTGCTAAAGGAACACACTCACTGCACCTCGAGAGAGGCTTTGATACGCTAAACATAAACTTGTCTTTAGAAAGTAGGTCGAATATAAAGTCATGGTTTAGGGTTTGTATGTGAAGGATTCGTTATTACGATGAACCAATAATCCCAAGGCACCTTTTTATTATTATTTTTATTTTATTTCAAAACAAAAACTAAACCTTTTAACTTTTAAAACTTTCATTCTAATCATTGTTAAAAGTTAATTAAATTCATAACTCCCTGTCGGAACGATACTCTATTTTTACTACTTCAGTAAAACCGTGCACTTGCGGTTTTGCTCATCATAAAGCAAACGGTCAATCAAACGACCACTGGCGGTTAGTTCACAATTCATAATTAATGTATAATCAAATGAAAGTAAACCGCATACTTAAATTCAAATGACTAAACAACACTTAATTAAATTATCAACTCGTCATCATTAATAATCATCAAGTATACAAGTATAATAATACACAAGTACAATTTCACGTCTTCAGGTATTCACCAAATTTCACCAAGCACATAATTCACCAAGTTCATCAATGCACATAAATCACCAAGGTTCATTAAGCAAATGATCAAATACGGCACATTTAACAAATTATCAAATGTATGTGATGCGCCTAAACACGACTCTGTATGAATGTGGTACCGGTCGTCATCAAAGTCGTCACCTCAAGATACAAATGTATCATAGTCGTCGTCATTTGAATACAAAGTATTCTAGTTGTCTTCGTTGGATATAAATATCCTAGTCGCCTTCATTGGATATAATATCTTACTTGACACTTATGATGCATGAACATGTGATTCAACAATACACATGTTCAATCAATAAATTGTCATCATTTTCATCTTCATTATCATACATGCATTCACCATCAATATCGTCGTCATTTTGCATGTAATAATTCATCATCATCATCAACAACAACAACAACAATCAACTCAAGAGTATAAAAAGTTCTAAAATTAAACTTTGCACAAAGACGGACAACTAACCAGATCATGACATTAATCAAATTAAACACCCAATCATCATTGATTCATTATTATTCTATCATATCATCATGAACATAAAGTCAATTGCAAGTTATCCGGTCATGAAATCACTTTTTAACAAAGTTCGTCTATTTTCACCAGTTTCTACATTTTCTAAGCAATTCAACAAGGTATACATGTTCAAACACCTTAACCAAGCATATACACTACTCACATATGATCACGGTAGCTTGTGCATATAGGCATCATAGACCAATTTCAATCGATTCCAAAATTTCACAAAGTTCGTCTCATTTTATCACTTTTCAAAAGAATTCCATTTTCAAGGCAAAACCAAGTTAAAGCTCAAGGAAATCATCCACAAACATTTTTAAAAGTCAACCTTACAGTAAACAACCTTAATCCTAACTTTTCCTTTGAGAAAAACGAATTTTAGGAAAATTCGTGTTATTGAACATTTTTCAAAAAGTTTTGATTCGATTCACAAAATCAAGTTCAATCCAATTCATCTGATGTTTCCAAAGGTTTAGAAAGTTTGACAATAGTTAAATACATCAAAAGAATCATTTTGAATAGTCTAGATTGGCCCCGAAGCACCGGAAATAGCCAAGAACGAGGGTGTTGTATTGTGCAACTTGCCCTAAGCTAGCCATGAGCTCGCTAGGCGAGTTGCACCATAACATGAAGCCCTGTTCTTGGGTTTCCTCTCAGGAACCCTCTTCTTTTCACCCCAAAATCCCACTTTTGATTCCCTTGACCCCAAATTTGTCCTCAAAACTTGTTCATTAGTTTATATACGTCAAAAGTCAATCAAAACAACAAAAAACATGGAATTATAACACCAATTCTCATCAAAATCATCATTATGTTCATTTTTCACCAAAACCCTCAATTTTCTCAGTTTTCATTCAAACTTCACAAACAACTACATCAATTCAAACTCCATCAACTACAAACATGTATAAACATTTATGAAGTGAATTTAAACATGTCTCAACAATAATCATTCATCAATTCATGATTTACACTCAAATAATCAAAAAATGTTCACTATAATGAACCTCGTCTTGATGAAGCAAGAGTTAAGTCGAGGTTCAAACTGAATTTTCTCAAATGTGTTACCTTTTGGTTCAAGCGGTTGATACTGAGGAAGAAATTGTGTTCCTTAGTTGTTGGATCCCTAATTTCGTCAATAGAGCGTAAGGTTAGGTTGTTTTTAAGTTTTTTTAACTACACTACAAAATTCATATAGTAAAGATAAAGGCAATCACGTAAACAGACAAAAAAGTTAAAAATCTTGTTTGATTGATTGGATGTCTTAATAATAGTACAAGGACTATGCCTGGATAACAAAATTTTGCATTTTAGCCAAACAACATGGCATACATTGATACACATTTGTTTGGTTAATTTCGCAGTATAATCTATTGACAATGTCCTTGGTATGTGGCTCTACCATGATCGTTCCCCTTCCTTTATCTCTCTTTGCAGTCAGTGTTGTTACAAATATGGAACATGAGTTTTTTGCATCATTGTTTAGATAGTTCTTCTTAGTTTTGACAACACTTTTTCATCTAAATTAAAGGAGAACAAACGAAAGATGCGAGTACGATTAATCATATATTACATACCTTCCTCGATCTACTTAAAATGAAACTATGTGTTGAAGCATGCGAGTAAGGACAACCACACGTATATGGCATGATTCCTTCCTCTCTATCTGGCAATTTCTTGCTCCTTTTCATTATTTAAAAAATATTGTTTGTAAGCATAGGTGGAGGAAATCTTGTAAAAAAATGATATTTTTTTAAATGCTTAAAATTAACTTTTATCAAAATTTATTAATTTTTATATTAATTTTCATGATATTGTAAATTATTACTTTTATTAATTTTTTAATGTTCTATAAAATAGGAAAAAATATTAATATTATATATAGTTACATAATAAAAAGCAAGTTTGTACCCAAAAAAAAAAGTATAGCAAGTGCAATTGGACAATATTTAAGAGTACAAATAAAATATGAGGAGCTAAACTCAAATGCACAATTAATGCAGAATAATATTATTAACCAACCGTTATATTTCTTACGAAACCAACCATCAAGTTAGGAAACGACAATTCACAACCAACCGATATTTTTAAGTAAGAAAACCTCAACCAAAAAACTATTTTAAGGTAGGTAGTGAATCTAATCATAGACATAAATCAATCCTTATCTAATTGTACGGATATCATCCATAATACGTAAATAAACTAAATATAGAAATCCTAGGTATTAAATTGTGCCTATAAAAAACTTGTACATTGACCCTAGATGTTACATTCAATCATATGGTTTGAAAATTTCTTATTGCATGTGAAAAATATGTCTAATCTTAGGTTTATTACATTTCTTACTGCATGTTTAGCATTGTTGTGTACTTGTTCATTAGGAAACTCACTCAAGTGGGAATGGGCATCCGAACCAATGCAAGACACCTTACTAGGCAAAGGTACATTTACTGCATCTAAACTTTTAGATCAAAAGAATGTTACCGCTGGAGCTAGTGATTATTTATGGTACATGACCGAAGTAGTTGTAAATGACACAAAGATTTGGGGGAAACCAAAGCTGCAAGTGAATACAAAAGGCCCTATTATTTATTCATTTATTAATGGATTTTGGTGGGGTGTAGAAGGGGGTAGCCCGAGTAAACCTGGTTTCGTATATGAAGAGTATATTTCTTTGAAACGAGGTACCAATATTATAAGTTTATTAAGTGTTACACTTGGTAAATCAAATTGTAGTGGGTTCATTGATATGAAAGAAACTGGTATTGTTGGGGGTCATGTGAAACTCATTTCAAATGAATTTCCAGACAATGTTTTGGATTTATCACAATCTACTTGGTCATACAAAGTTGGGATGAATGGTTTGGCTAGAAAGTTCTATGATCCAAAATCTACCAATGGAGTTCCATGGAAAACACATAATGTTTCTACAGGAGTACCAATGACTTGGTACAAGACCACTTTCAAGACCCCTGAAGGTTCAAACCTTGTAGTCCTAGATTTGATAGGCCTTCAAAGAGGAAAAGCATGGGTTAATGGTAAAAGTATTGGAAGGTATTGGATTGGTGAAAATTCATCTTTTAGGTTTTACGAAGTTCCAAGGTCATTGTTAAATAATGATGTAAACACGTTGGTCTTGTTTGAGGAACTGGGTATGGGTGAAGGCCCTCTGAATGTGTCTGTCGGCATAATCAACGACGAATCCAGAAATTTCGTTAAGTGGGATCAAGGTTGCTTATCATGAATATTTATAAAAAATATTTAAATCTATAGCCAATAAAATGATGACACCATTATCTTTAAGCAAAATAATTAGAGAAATGTAGACACCTTAATATCGAATAGTTACCAATCAATCACTATGTATGTATGTTACCAATCAATCATTAATAATATATATCTTCCATATGGTTGCGCATTTGACTATCCATAAATTTTCTAGCAGAGAAACTTCTTTCATCATATGCACTCACCACACGCAACAACAATGCTAGCTTCAAAACTAAGTGCATCATTGGATAAGCAATATGTTGTCTAGTTTCTCTCAGCTTTCTTGAAAGATCACTAATCCATCAAATTATAAAAGTAATAAAAAAGAATGAAAATCCATTATATAATTTTCAATTTGATTGTCAAGTTCCATGATTTTTGAAGAAAAAAATTCTAACGGATGAAATCGATCCAAATTAATCAACTTCTCCTTGTCAACTGCAAAAATTAATATCTTGAATATAAGCTTCTTATTATTAAGCAATCCATCTTCCATTATCTTCTTCGACTTTCTTTTTTATCTTTTTTGGAGCATTTCATCTTGGTTTTAACATCTTCCACTATCTGCTTTGATTTTTATTTTATTTTTTATCTTTTTTGGAGATTTTTTTATTGGTTTTAGAGAGAGAGAAAAAAAACAGTGGTCTCTTTGCAAGTTAAATCCCAAATGTCATTGTCAAAAGGAGAAAGGCAAATGCCTTTACAAAAATAGAGATAACACTTATCCTTTTGTTTTTAAGTGTAATACAAAGGAATGATATTTTAACAACTATAATACGTATATACTACTCCTTTCGACCCAAATTATATGATGTTTTGGGTTTTCATACGTATTAAGAAATATAATTAATTTTGTATGGGACATGGATATTATGAGTTGTTTCTTGTTTACAAAATTATCCTTAATAAAAAGTATGGGAAAGATAAATTAAAGGATTGAAAGATGAGAATAATAAATAGTTGAAGGTTTAACAGGAAAGTAACATTAATGTTTCATTCATATTATAAAGGAACTATAATTTTGAACAATTTTTTTCCTATAAAGGTAATTTGGGACCGAGAGAGTGTTTGTTAACATATAAGGCATTAGTTTGTCTTTAAATGGGGTCAACACAAGATTTAACATAGAGTCAGCTGACCCCTTTGTGCATAGCTCGCTTCCGTGTCAGCAAAGAAGTACCATTGGTTCTATATGTGCAGGAGCGTATTATGGAAGAACACTAGAATTAGTGATGTTTTAAGATATCTTTATGTTACCACATTCTATAAAGTGAGACAATTGTGTAATGTCTTCATCTCTTACTTTAATTTTTGTTAATTAAATTTCCATTGATTTTACTATAATTTTAAGGTGATGCATATATTACTCTTTTAAAATTTGTAATTAAGTTTCCCCACGCCTATTAAATTAAGCCATGTGCACTCGATTAATTATTTCAAACGAAGCTTTTTATTTTAAAGATTTTACGTATGATTTGTTATTTGCATAATCACTCGACATTTAATTAATGTGTTTTTATTTTCCCAATTAAAAAAATTAATGAGATGTTTAGTTTCCCAATTTCAATTGTTTTGTACTTTTTCTACTACTTTTACCTCCATCTTCTTCTACTTTTTCGTAACTAATAAAAATATTTGTGTTGCTATCCATGTGAATGTGATAAAGCCGATTTTATTTTGAATAGCTCTTTCTTTCCTTAAAATAATTATCTTTTATTTTGAATATAAGGTGTCGTATCCATAACAACTATATATAATGAAAATGATTGTACTTAAACTTGTCTGAAAATGGGCTAATAGTCATTTTTATTTTTGAATGTGTAACGAGTAGTCACAATAGTTTTTAAATTATCGAAATTCTAAAAATAGTTCTTGATTGTGCATTCGGTTAGACAAAATAATCTCTGAAGTTAAAATAATCCCTCAATCTTGATAGTAACTCTTTTCTTATATGAAATGATATGACAGTAAGTAAGTATTTATATCGGTTGATATGAAAATAAGTGTAATACTCCGTAAAATTTTTGCAGACTGCAGTGTCATTTAACGTGTCAGAGAAGAAAATAATTTTTACAAATTCAGAAATTTCGTTAAGTGGGATCAAGGTTGCTTAACATGAATATTTATACAAAAATATATAAATTTATAACCAATAAAATGATGAAAGCATATGTCCTCGATCAAAGCATATGCTGTTGTGTAAGTTTTATTCATCAAAGCTCCACCTGCAGCTGCATCAACATAAATTTTTGTGGTATACTGATCAAAGCATATGTTGTTGTGTAAGTTTTATTCATCAAAGTTCCACATGTAGCTGCATCAACATAAACTTTTGTGGTATACAAAAGACCATTATAAAAGGTGTGGATAATAAGCCACTTCTCTAAACCATGATGGGGGCAAAGCCTAAGCATTTCTTTGAAACGCACCCACGCATCGTAAAGAGATTCGTCATTTTTTTGAGTAAATTGGTAAAGCCTCGCCCTTAATTGAGCGGTTTTAGAAGGGGAAAGAATCGGGTAAGGAATGCTCGCCTCATTTGGTACCATGAAGTGATAGAACCAACTTCCAATGAATGAAACCAAACACTAGCTCTATCCCCTAAGGAAAAAGGAAAGAGGTGCAGCCTTACGGCCTCTTGGTTTGCCTTCAAGGTTCCACTAAGTCTTAAAAAAGTTGAAATATGAAATTTCGGATCCTCAGTGGGTGATCCGAAAAATTGATTTTGCTGCACTAAGTAAATAAGTGCAGGTTTTATTGTCCTCAACCGTTGGGTACATAATAACAACGTATGGCTCATCTGAAGATGGGATCGCATACTGTTTGAGAGCACGTTCCTCAGCCATATTGTTATTATTATGTGTGTTTCATCTTCTTTCACGAAAGAACTTTTCAATCTTAAGAACGAATTCTTCAAGACTTATGGTTCTTCGCATTCAAGACGGTAAGACCCTACACATAAGGATCACCGTGTGATCAACAGGTGCAACCAGACTTAGGATGGATAGATCTAGTTCACCGAGATTTATAGACCCCACACGTATGAATCACCGTTTGATCAGCAGATGCAGCTTCCAACCTTCTAGGTTAGTCACGTCCCAACGGCCTCATCACTTGTATAGTCTACCTAAGATAAATAAACGCAACATGAATGTTATTTAATCTCCAACAATATGAACAGAGGGGATTCGAAGAATCCTAAAAGCTGCTTGCTTTTCTGCAACCAAAAACAAGTAAACTTGCTCTTGCAAACAAATAAAAATTGCAACTTTCTAACCCTTATCTTTTATATCGTCAACTTACAAAAATAAGTAACGATAATTGTTTGGACGAAACGACAATCCATGTGGATACGATACTTTACTTATCACTTTATTACTTGGTAAACGATTTGGTACACTTGTCAGGTATCCTACATCAAGTTTTTGGCGTCATTGCCGGGTATTGTTTATATTTTCGATTAAGCAATTTAAATTACTTATTTTTTCTATCTTTATTTTTCTGTCATTTATTTTCCGCATTTTATTTTTCTGTTTTCAAAAATTCAAAAATACCAAAAAATTCAAAAATTTAAAAATACCAAAAATATTTACTCCTACTTGAGTCATTTTCAATCGAGACTCCAATTTGTTGCGATGAAGGGATGAAGTAGGTTCTGCCAATAACAAATAGGGGAAGAATATTTTTTTTAGGGCTTGTACGATTGAAAGAAGGAAAAAAAATGAAGGAGAAAGGAAGAAGGAAGAGAGGAGAAAGATCAGAAGCACACATGTATTTTTACAACTAAATCCATCTTAACCGTTTGATTAGATCCAAGGGTTGAGATTTATCCCTCTCATCTCTCATTATAAAAGCTCCTCTCATTTGATATGCCCTCTATGTGTGTGTGTGTCTATATATATATATATGTCTGGTTTTTTTCCTTTATCATTTAAAAAGTGTAAAAAAACTAAATGAGTATATTTATACTTACTTTTTCATTATCCCAATTATACCCTTAAACAACTTTTTCAACAATAAAGATCATTGTTGGTGTCATTAAAAAAAAAGAATTTAGATTTTTTTTTGTTACATTGTTGGTGTCATTGAAATAAATAATCATGATTAGTTTGGTTTGCTATAACTTGAAAGCAACAAACATTTGCATTTTTAGTTTTAATCCATATCAAAATTTCATGAAAAAGAACACCGTTAATAATTTTCAAACATTAACGTAATAAAAAGAAAGGAAAGACGGGCACCGTTAATAATTTTCAAACGTTAACGTAATAAAAAGAGCTAGTAAATATATAGAAAATAACTCCTTTCGGCCTTTTTGGGCTGGCTTTTTTTCGTTCACAATTTATGAAGATGATTTTGGCTTTAGTTATAGGTTTGTGTTTTGATGATGTCTAAATAGCAAGGTTTATTTGATGATGATTTTTATGTTGGTTAGTTTTACCTTAGAAACTTGTTAAAGCACCTAGCAAACCATGTCTCGTTGTGTCATGTGATTCCTTGATGTCTTGCGTGTTGTCATGGATAGGAAAATCCTTCCGTGAATTGCTCGATTCAATTCATGATTCATTGATTCATATCAAGCATTCTTTATGTCCATTTTTCTTGTGTCACTCCTTTTGAATCAAGTCAAATTTTCATGAATAACATCACAGTGAATCAATTCACAGTTTTCCTGAATAATATCACAGTGAATCGATTCAGAGTTTTCGTGAATAGATTCACATGAATTGATTCAAATTATGTTGAATCGCATCATGAAACCTTTTTGACTTTGTTTGAATCGATTCATAAGATTTTGAATCGTATCAATCTTCATCTGGGAACATTTGAATCGATTCATAAAGTGTCTGATACGTATCAATCTTCTTAGTCTTCCTACTTGTCATTTAGTTGTCTAAGTCGATTCACACATTTACTGAATCGGTTCACTATGCTGTTTTTGGCCGAAATTTTGCTCTTTCCACCCTTTTCTATATATATATATATATACATACATACACACACTTCCTCATAACACCCAAATTATTGAATCATTTGCATTTATTCTCTCTAGGTATCAAAAATTCATTGTTCATACATTCTTCAAGAATAAACACTTTTTCTTAGAATCACTTTGTACATTGAGTCACATTGATTTGTTAGGGTGCTTATAGGGATTGTAAGTTAGTTCTCTCAAGGAAATTGATTGGGCTTAATCAAGGTTCCAAACTGAAGTGAATAATCACATTCCACCTCCAAAGGTATTGGGGGTCTTTCTAACCGTTCTTGAAGTCGAAGGGGATTCGCTTAACGGACGTAGCATCGAAGGCTTGAGTGAAGAGTTCGAAGGGGTGCACAGGTAATCAAGGATTCAAAGATTCAAGGAGCACCAAATTCAAAGGTTATTTGAAGTTTGAGGGAGTGTTTGCATAGGGGTTGAAGAATTAGGTTTAATTTCAAGGAACTCTTGTAAACACATTGTATTCAACATTGTTACTAAGTGGATTGGTGAAAGCGTACTTCATCAAGAAGAGTAGACGTAACTCTAGCGAGGACGAGGAAGAGAGAACTACTATAAAAATATCGGTGTTATCTCTTTTCTCTATCCTCTTTACTTTTCATTATTGCATATGATTAATTGACTACCTTTTAGGATAATTGCTAATGTTGATCTAACTTGTTTTTTCATCAAATGTTGATCTAATTCGTTGAATTAAGTTTTAATAATTTGCTTAGATCAATTGAGTGCAAGTTCTATTTAATTCTTCAAATTCGTATGCATTGTGTTTTTAATTGATAGCTTGGTATTATTGTTCATATAGGTTTGGTATTGAAATTGTCTTAGTTTTGTAAATTGTTCAAGGCAGATTAAAGTTTGATTGTAAATAAAATTTGTACTGTGAATCACTCAATTCTACATCGAATCTTATTCCAATAGTTGATTTTGTTAACCCCCC
>Ga0228711_1012228_pt1 | contig 10594 bp, 5 predicted proteins | sample MedpolnodulmetaG_2_FD_177996 | JGI IMG/M metagenome (GOLD analysis project Ga0228711, IMG submission 177996) | Root nodule microbial communities from Medicago polymorpha collected in Santa Monica, California, United States - brown nodules | ecosystem: Host-associated > Plants > Roots > Nodule...
CCCAACCCACTCCGCGAAACCCAAAAATTGATATGAGTGTTTTTGACGGAACTGATGCCCTAGATTGGTTGTTCCAAGCCGACCAATTTTTCACCTTTTATCATATTCCACCGGAGAACAGCTTGCAGATGGCTGCCTTCTACGTGAAGGGTGAATCATTGAGTTGGTATAAATGGATGTTTCAAAATCATCAGCTTCCGAGATAGCGGTCCCCAACACACCTCATCAACCGTTGGATACCACTACTCATCCAGATCTGAAATCATAGCCATCCACGTCAGCAAGCATTAAGCCAAACCTTAAGGACAAGGTTTTCATTGCACATGATAGTATTGTTAGCAAGATGGGCTTTTCCAAACCTAAGAGAGAAATCTCATGGCCCTTTTGGCAGAAGGACTTTGTGACTAAATAAGTCTCTTGTAGGATTCTTCTTTTAAGTCATGATTATTATGTTTTCCTTATAGGGCCTACGACCCAGTTGTGCTAAGCCCATTAGGGTTATGAGACCTAGCTATATAAGTATGTATGCTGCCTCATTAGAGGATATGAACGAAGTGAAGTTTTATTTTATTCCTTTCCTTTACAGTTTTATGCTGTTATCTTCTTTATATTTTACTACTGTTTGATTGATAACCTGGAACCTAGTATCACATTTTTCACAAATCAATTCACTAAGTTTAGTGTAGTTTTTAAAGAAGCTAAACAATGCCACCTAAATTATCGTCGAGAAGAATCAAACATAAGATTTCGAGGAGGTCAGAAGGAGCACATTAAGTTTAGTATTTTAACATCAATCGTTTAAAGATTTGGACCTCTTAACCAAATGGTCAGAGATTCTATCCATATCACTTGTGTATAGAGAAAATTTGATAGAAATGGAAGAATTCGTCCTGTGTGCCCCACAAATTCTTCGACGAAGATCAGTATCAATAAACATAATGAAAACTTCGTACCAACCACGTTCCATAAAGGAAAAAAAAGAGTTTATTATTTTAATTAGCTAGGAACGTTGATCATTGACACATTATGCATAAAAAAAACTATCTATAAAACTACTGTAAATTATGATTTTGTCACAAGCTTTTGTCCTTTTCCAACTTAGTTTCTGGCCTTTACAAGTCTCAATGCTGCTGAATCAACTGAGTCACACTCATTAGATATTGATGAAATTTTTTTTTCTTATTAGTTTTAGTTATTCTAATAAATGTTAAATGTTTAATAGAACATAGGAAATTCTATACGGTGTTTATTGTTTGGTTCTATTATAATTTTTATTTATTTAAATAAATGAATTCCTCACACATGTTTCAGATGTTTTTTTTTATTTTTAAAACCACCAACAATGTGGATGAAATGGGCCATAACAAATGCTATGTTTCCCTAGAGAGTGGGATGGGCTAGGCTGGGACAAGTGTCTTTTGCCCTCATGGGCCTCCTTGCAATAAACATTGAAAATTGCTTTTCCCACTTCACACAAAGATAAGAAACACCATAAAATGATCAGTTGTTTAACCTCAAATTTCATCGGCAAATAACTACTGCCGGTTGAAATCCAGTGGCAGTTAACTATCGTTGAGGTTACACTTATCATTTTATGGTGTTTTTTAGCTTTGTTTGACGTTGGAAAAACTATTTTCATAAACGTTTATCAATGCTTCTTATTTTATTAAATTTAATATAATATGAGAGTAAAGGGTAAACACCAGTAAGTGTAAATTAGTTTTATGCTTACATGCAATATTCGTCAATTATTTTGTTACATCACATCATTTATGAAGGGTTAGATTGGGTTTAGTCAAATTTGTGAGGAATATGTTGGTGAGGAATATGAAGGGTTAGGATTGTTATCCGCATCACATTGGCTTCATGACTTGAATTTAGGACCTATGGATTTTGAGCTTGATGCTAAAGGCGGTGCGCTAAAGGCGGTGCATAGTTTTTCATCCTCAACGCATGATGTCACATGGTTTGAGATGATTATCCATAACTGTAAAACTATTTTCAAACAAAATTATGTTAACTCCAGTGTTGAGTTTGTAAGGAGGCAAGCAAATGAGGCAATCCATGGTTTAGCTAAGGCGACCACATCTTGAGCTAGTTTCCAAATATTGGTAGAAATACCAAATTGTATTGAAAACATTATCATTAATGAAATGATATAAGTTTCTTCCTTTAAAAAAGAATACATATATGTAGGGGTTAAATAAAGTTATTGGTCCATTTAAATATTTTTAATTTTGTTTTTAGTCCCTCTAAAAAAAATTTAACAAGTTTTAGTCCCTAAAATGTTTTTCGTCACAACTTTTGGCCTCTGCTTTTATGTAAACTCTTATCTATCATTTTAAATTTTAAATATTTTTTTTTGCTTTCATGTGTAGTACATTATAGAAATCTCTCTTGCAAAAGTCAATATATTTTTAACAAGGGATAAATTAAATATGATATATTATGGATAAGGAGTGAAAGAAAGATATTGTGGACGTTAAAGTAATAGGAGATCAGATAATAATCCTAAAAAAAATTACGCACCAAAAGTAGGGTTAGGAGAACACCTTATAGTATAATTTTGAGATGAGTTAGAAGGCTTAATTCAGAATATACTGCTAGGAGAAAAGATCTTTATATGAGAAGAGTTGGGAGTGTATCGAGAGGTTTTGAAGGCTTGGATAGTTCAATCCTGCCAATTGAGCGTTTTCAGAGTCTTACTATAGATAATACGTGTTTCATAAAATAAAAATAAAAAGTTGAGCATCTCATTACATACAAGAATGGAGTGAAATGTTCTCATATAAACTTCTTTTTATTTGAAGCAATCATTTTTTAGGGCTTGAGAGCTTGCATGGGGAGTTGCCGTTTTCTCGACAAAATTTGAAGCAATCAGTTTTCCCTCTTTAGTGCTAGTTGAGCATTTTTACAGTCTTTTTGGATGAAATTTTGGCCTTAGAGAGATAAATGCGGATGGTAAATCCATCCTACATTTTTTTTCTTTTGATCTTACTATAACTAATACATATTTTATGAAAAGAGATAAGAATCTTATTGCATACAAAAATCGAAGGACACGTTCTCCTATATACTTCTTCTTATTTGAAGTTAATCTCTTTTTAGGGATTGCAAGGGGTGGGGTGCCATTTTCTTGAGAAATTTGAAGCAATCATTTTTCTCTCTTTAATGGTTGTTCAATCTTGTCGGTTAAGCGTTTTCACAGTCTTTTTAGAAGAATGTTTGGTCTCAGAGAGATAAATATGGATGGTAAATCCATCCTAAATTTTTGGTTTGCTTTTGATCTTACTACAACTAACATGTGTTTTATGAAAAAAAAAGATTAGCATAGTATTATATACAAGAATTGAGTGACATGTTCTCATATATGGAAGGAGATTTGTTTGGACTATAAATTCATACATGGAAAGAGCTTGACTATCCAAGTGGGGGCATATCAAGGATGAAAATCAAAAGGGATTTTCCAACAAAAGATCTTAGAGGGAGGTTTCATGCAACCATAAGAAAACACAAATGATATGTCGTACAAGATAGCAAATGATATTAAAAAAGTAGTAAAAGATACGTTTAGGCACTAAGGTGGAAGAAAAATCTATATAGCTTGTCAAGGGACGAGAGGGAAAGACAAGAGACTTAGATAAAGTGAATTCTATTAAAGACTAAGGGGGTAAAGTTTTGGTTCAGAAAAGAGATATAAAGGATGGATGAAAGAAGTATTTCCACAACTTATTTAATGACAAACATGAGATATTATCAGAGTCTAGAAGGCTAGACACTAGAGAGGAGGATCGATGTTATAACTACTATCATCATATTTAAGAACACGAGGTAAAAGAAGTGTTGAAAATGAGGAATAATGGCAAGACAGTTGGGCCATATAACATACTTATTCAAGTATGGAAAAATCTTGGAGATAGAGGAATTGGGTAGCTCACCAAACTTTTAATGAAATTATTAGGACAAAGAAAATTTTGGATGAATAGAGAAGAACACAGGGGATATACAAAATTGCACAAATTATAGGGGAATTAAATTTATGAGTCATACCTTGATGTTATGGGAAGGAGTGATTAAACTGAAACTAAGAAAAGAGACTCGAGTTACGGATAATCAATTTGATTTTATGCTTTGGAGGTTGAGAATGGAAGTGATCTACTTACTTCGAAGTATGATGGAGTGATATCGAACAAACAAAAAAGACTTACACTTAGTCTTAATTGATTTGGAGAAGGCGTATGATAAAGTACTTATGGAGATTTTGTTGAAAACTCCAAGGAAGAAAGAAGTCAGGATTGCTTATATTAGTGTGAGAACGCAAGATTGGGTTACCAACGATTTTCCCATAACAATAACATTGCACTAAGGGTCAACCCTAAGCCCTTATCTTTTTACTTTAGTTTTGGATGTACTTATGGAACACATTCAAGAGTTAGTACTGATAACTATACTTCTTGCAGATGATGTAGTCCTTCTTGAAGAGTCGAGGGAGGAATTGAATGGAGATTGGAGACATCGAGACAAGCCTTAGAAGTGTATGGCTTTCGCTTGAGTAGAAGCAAGACATAGTATATGGAATGTAATTCTACCTTCGTGGTAAAAGTTGGAGATCATATCATACCTCAAATTACACGATTTAAATATCTTGGGTCCATAGTAAAAAATGGAGAAATAGAAACAAATATAAATCATCGTATTCAAGCTAACTAGACACTACTAAAAAAACAAAAATTAGTGAGAGATAGTTAGTGAGGGAAAACGTGAAATCCCTCTCTAATTCCGTCGCTAAATTTTGCAACCAAGGAATTTGTGAGGAATTTCATTTTTTCCGTCACTAATTTCCCTCACTAATTTTGCTTTTTCTAGTAGTGGTGGTAGAAATTGAGAAGAGTCTCAAATGTTTTGTTCAAGAGGTGTTTTCTCAGTGGTACGAGCTTGATTTTGTAACCCAAAAGACATAGTTTAAAACAGTTGTAAAATAATCATCAGTGTCACGATTATTTTTATAAAATTATGAACATAAAAAGAAACTTGCATGCACACTTGAACACATTTAACATATGAAGAGCAACAAAAACTCAAATAAATTCGTAGCACCATCATAAATTAAATTAGACCTAATGATCATTCATTTATTCTGCTAGCATGGCTGCAAACTTGGTGTGTTGCATGCGTATCAGCCTTATTGATTACAGGGAAGAATCTAAATTTTTTGACTAGTGGAGCTAACTATTTGTACTACAAATTTTAATATAAAAATATACCAATGTATAATTTATTTTTGATAAAATAATGAAATCGTTATATTTGAGAAAAAATTGGAGGTTACAGAAAAACTATATAATTAGAACACCTCGGCAGCTATAAATTATGACAGTTTCCTACTAGACTTCATAGTGTTTATGGGTATTTGTCTTCATATTTTAAAATTATTGTATGGTTAATTAATCTTCAGCACTGGTACAAATATTTATCTCTACGTATGTGAACAATTGATTATTCACCAATTCATATTCTTTCATGCGATTGGACATTTGATTCTTCACAAAACTTGTGATAGAAAAACTAATTTCAATTGCTATTGTTGTCATATTTTTAATAAGCCAAACATGCAACAAGCTACGCTGCTAAGCCTTTTTGGATAGCAAATCAATCTTCGTAAACACAATATTCATGGATCTATGATACATGACATTGTTATGCATGACCCTTTGAATTCTATGTAGAGGTCAACAACCTCTGATACTAGGAAACCAAAAATATCAAAAGTAAATGGTATAAAAACATGTTGATTGTCAAACACGCTTTCTCATGTTTGACCACTTTACTTGACACAACTTTTAAGTGTGCATGTCCTACTGTAATAGCCCCGACCCCTAATCCAACAAATGGTAAAACCCAAGTTAAGTCCACACATACATGTTTTCCATCTACCCACCCGTACACAAGTTTATAACGCATGCAAAACCAAAATTTACTCCATAAAATAAAAACATCATTAGATACATAATATATTTGCAATGTACTAAAAAATTGGTGGGGTCAATGCGTTATTTTTAGTGTATCTGTGAACTTACCTCAGTATGTAGAAATATTGCATATTATATGCAGGGGTTGGAGTTTGAATTCCAGACATTCCTCTTTTTCATATTTAAAATGTGTGAGCTCTAAACACTAAATTACTCAAAAAGCAAAAATAATTTGTCAAAACACACGGCTATTACCAAACCACATTACAAGTGGGGGCAGCTGCTCCAACGGATTATGTGTGCAGTCGGTCCTACTTGATTGGAAGCTTTTAATAAAAAATATATTTATTTCTTAAAAAAAAATCTATTTATTGGAAAAATTTATTTATTAAAAGTTGACTTAAAATATTGACATTTTCAACTTAACTGCGACAAAGTTATCTTTTGGACATGGTATTTCATGTCCGTTTTAAATTTTTATTTTAATCTCTTTAAAGTTTTCCTTCAACTTTTATTTACTATCAAATTTTTCATCATCACTTTTGGTCCTTAATTTTAAGTCAACTAGTATCATTTTTTTAATGAAATTGTGCATAAATGTGTTGTATATTGTAAGAATCTCTAAAAAAAACTATATAATGTTTTAACAAAATATGAATTAAATATGAATTTTTAATTGCAAAAAATATAAAAATTCATATTTAGTTCATGTTTTGTTAAAAAAATTCTAATTTTTTTTGGAAGAGATTCTTATAATAATATAAACTTTTTTACAAAATTTTATTAAAAAAATATGAATTATACATATGGGTTTACTTAAAATGAGAGACAAAAGTGTGAATGGAAAACTTTTGGGGGACTAAAAGTCGAAGAAGTTTTTTAGAGGGACTAAACAAAAAGTTGATATATTTATATTGACTAAAAATATATTTAACCCTTTTATAAATAACCAAATTGAAATATATAGCATTATTTTAAGTTTTCAACATAATTCTAAAATGTCACCATGCATTTTATATCTACAATAGATTTAATCCTAAGTTTCGTATAGGTGAGTGAATTTTATTTTTTTTTTAATATTAGATGATGTTTAAATGAAGTTATTTTTTAATAATTCTAAAAAGAGTTTTAATCCTAAGTTTCGCATAGATGAGTGAAAAGTTTTTTTTTAATATTATATGAAGTTTAAATGATTTGGATTCCGGAGATTCATCAAAGTCAAAATAGGTCTTAAAGCTCAACAAATAATAATAAACACTTACAAATCAACTACTAAAAAGATTGTTATGTCATCAATGAGAGTTCGATTCATAATTTTACGAGTGAGTCAACTCTTTTTCAATTGAATCAATTTTAATCGATAGGGAAAAGCCGATATGTATAACATTTGAAGGTCACTAGTCCACATTCATGTTGTGGTCCAAAGTACGGATGGAATCTATCTAACGACCAATTTAGAAAAAATTGTTTTACGTGAAGGAAGCTGACAATTTTATCATTTATAAGTGTTTGAGCAAAGTAAGTATTTAATTTAAAAGATAAGAATCCAAAGGCTCATTTGAAGCAACCTTCCCTACGGATTGCTCAAATAATTTCTCTGCTTAATTCCATTTTTGATTTGCATTATTGCACATCTTTATCATGGTTTGTCTACCTTCACATCAATTTCTATCTACCATGATTTGAAAGCAAAAAAAATACTAACTAATTTGTTGTTAATTAATTATAAGCCTAAGATGCTACCTATCTTTTATTTAAGGACCACAAATGTCATGATCATAAATCCTTTTACATTGGATATCACAATATAGGTTGGGTAGTTGAGTAACAAAAAACTTCATTATTTATATTTCTGTCCAAAATGCAATCATACTTAGGTCTCTATCAACCCTTAAATACATCTTAATCAACTACCTTTTGATTTGATATGCCTTTTTATTCTCTTATTGAAATTGCAAAATATTTTCCTGGCCAGCTAGTGTTGCATAAAAATTGCCTTTCAATCATTATAAATTACAAGAAGACATTTACCAAAAAAAATAGATATTACAAGAAGACATTGATATGATGGGAAAAATTGATTCAACGTGGTATTTCATGTCCAATCTTTCACCTTCATTAGAGATATTGTTCATCCTTTTTTGTGTATAAAATTTGGTTGAAAACTGGTATTTCAAGTACTATTGGTTGAAAAAAGCACCAAATATGCATATAATTTGGTACGAATTATGTGTCCATTGTGTGAAATATAAGAATTTCATTCATAACTTTTCGATAAGAATACTGACCAATGATCATATGTAGAGTGCAAAGACAGTTTTAGCTAGAAAAAAATAGTTACCTTAAGCAGGGTCGATCCTAAGATTTTTGTTGACCCAAGCAAATCAATAAAGTTGTACCCTTTTAATTATTTGAATGTCTTTCTTCTACTATTTTTTGTTGCAAAATATTCATTCATAGTTAAGGTTCCCTAAAAATATATTTTCAACATAATTAATCAAAGCGAGTTAAAAATAAATAGTCTATGTAATACTAACTACTAAGTAAAAATAGTAATTTTGATACCCTTAAAAAATGATGTCCTGAGTTGCCGCCCCTCTCGTGCACCCTCAGGGTCACTCCTTACCTTAAGCACAAAACTATAAGTTAACAAGTACAATACTTGATAGCTCAATTATATTATTTTTATATCTTCCGATGACTTAATTTCATTAGAATCCTGTTGTTATACTAAAAAAAATACTAAGCATTCCAACACATTTAACAAAAATATAAGGAATTCCTTCAAAAAAAATATATAAGGAATAAACCACCAAAATGGTTCATTAGAAAGGCACTCTCAATTTAGTTTATGACAATATTAATATTTTAATTTGGTCATCGACTATATAAATGATTTCTCAAATTCGTCGTTTCGTCAATACTTCCTCCGGTCTCAAATATAAGAAAAGATTCCTTTTTTAAGTTCATTGAATAATTAATATATCTGCTTTACAATGTAGACCAGATACATTAACTATTCAATGAACCTAAAAAATGAACCTTTTCTTATATTTGAGACCGGATGGAGTATTTGTTACTGAGTGTCGCTAATGATGATGATGTGTCCGTTAAGTATAGTTTTAGAAACAAAATGTTACTAAAAGTCATTGACAATGATGACATCCATGACTTTGTAACACACTCAAGGGCCACATGGTCCAACCAAGAGCTTTAGGCCTCAAAATTTTAGGTTGGAAAAAAGCCTCAAAATATTTTAATTAACTTATAAATATATAATTTTTTTTTGAAGAAATCAAAATGGAATTAAATCACCAAGGGTAACTCATCTCGCACAAGGTATGCAAAAGAGAATCACCCTTCAAAATACAAAGTTACAGTCTGTTTCCAATACAAAAACACCACAAACAGAAGAGAAAAAAGCTAGTCCCTAACACCTATACAAGAAAAAAGGGTGCCGCCACCAGTCAATATAACTGAAAGCGGTATTGAGCATTTTAGCTTTCAACCAAGAAAAGGACATAAGCTTAACACTATCCAATAAATTCACCAAATCATGAGCCTTCTGTGAAAAAATTCTATTGTTTCGTTCCTTCCAAACAACCCAACAGCCTGCGTGTCAGATCACTTGGAGGAAAGAATGAGTAACCCGCGGTAAACCTGCCAAATGGCCAAACTGATGAAGGTGATCACGAACGGACTCTGGAGGTGTGAACTTGATACCAATCCACTGGTACACTAGATACCACAGGCTGCCAAAAATGTCGCAGCGAAAGAAAAGGTGAGCCGTGGTCTCTGGATGGCCACAACCGCCTATATAATGAATGTCATCATGATGAAGTACTCGTCTACGGAGAAGATTATCTTTAGTGGGGAGTCTTTTATGTAGTAGTCGCCAAACGAACACGAAAACCTTTAGGCGGAACTTGTTTCAACCAAACTGCATCATAGAGGTCATTCTCCAGTGTTGTGTCAGACATCGTGAGAAACTGATAAGTCCCCTTAATGGAATAACCATGAATAGGGTCAAGAGTCCACCGCCACCTGTCAAAAGAAGATTCCTGCAAAACAACATTAGAAAGCACGGACGAGCATTCTGTGATGGAATCCTCTTCCCACGCCAAAAGACGCCTTCTCCACTCCCAAGCCCCACCTCCAACCTCCCACCCTCTCGAGGCCATCTCCCTAACTGTCACCCATTTGTTTACAGCAAGATCAAAGAGGTGGGGGAATTGCACTCGCAACGGAATTCCCCCACCCAATTATCTAACCAAAAGTAAGTGTCAGCACCGCCACCAACCACCCTACGGACATTATCCTCAAACCAACTCCACTTCAAACCCCACACCACAAAGAATACCACACAACATCCTCCACCACACCGAACTGGTTCCCCCCCATCCTTCAACCGCCCTCCCTCTTCACTGTATCTCGCCTGTAAGACTCGATACCATAACCCCTCCTTATCCACAACATACGCCAACACCACTTTCCTAACAACGCTACATTAAACTCCTTCAACCTCCTAACACCTAACCCTCCTTCCTCCTTCGATAAACACACAGTATCCCTGCCAACCCAGCAATTTTCCTGACATCCTCACCACCCGCCCAAAAAAAAAAAAT
>Ga0228711_1012229_pt1 | contig 10593 bp, 6 predicted proteins | sample MedpolnodulmetaG_2_FD_177996 | JGI IMG/M metagenome (GOLD analysis project Ga0228711, IMG submission 177996) | Root nodule microbial communities from Medicago polymorpha collected in Santa Monica, California, United States - brown nodules | ecosystem: Host-associated > Plants > Roots > Nodule...
GAAGGATTGATTGAGGAGGAGAGTGAGCTGAGATGAGTCCAAGGGAGTGAGGAAGAGAGGACAGATTTCTGTCCTTGTGCTTAAGAGAGAGAAAGAACAATTGGAAATGAAGGTTTTGGGTCCAAAATACACTTAAATAGCCCCTACGTGCAATTACCAACATGCCCCTCGGCCTAAACGCGCATAAGACGAGCCACCGGGTAAAACATCTTGAACTAAAACGCGGAGTATTACACAAAAAGTGGCGTGAAAGTAAAAAAAAATATGGACCTTGGACTTGACTTTTTGGACACATTGAAAATAAGTTAAAAAAAGAAATAAAAATAAACCTAAAGATAAAAACAAAGTAAAATAAATAAAGAAAATAAAATACAGTAAAAGATGGAAATAGAAAACTAAAGTTAAAAAATAAATAGACTAATAAATAAATAAAAGTAAGAAAGAGGGCCCGAATTGGAACAAAAATGAGGTATTTTAAAATACCTCTCACTGGGGTATGACAACATTAAGGACTTGGTTTTGAGGTTTTTCAGTCAAAAACACGATTTCTGCAGGTCTGGCACTGATGAACTTCGCTTAAGCGAGAAGATCTCGCTTAAGAGAAATGAATGTTGAAACAAACTGAGAATTTCGCTTGGCATCTTGCTTAAGCGAGATTTCACAGCACAACATTTTTTTGAAAAACTTTATGTGATTCAGTAGTGTCGACGAAGCCTTCCTTGCAGTCTTTTATAACTTTAAATCCCCTCAATGCCAATTGATTAATGTACATTACATCTTAAGATATTAAGAAGGAAATACATGAGCAAACGTTAACAATTTCAAGGACGAGTGGTACATGAGAGTTACGATATGATCTAAGATACGGGTAGCGATAAACATAAGAATGGGAAGACTATAGAGCCTCAATGTAGATCGTTGAGAACAAGTAGATTATCGTGTGGTCTATACATTAAGTACAAGATATGTATGTATAAGTTTAAGTACCATTGAATTACCGTTATGCAAGTAGAGTATGGACTCTTGGTAATCAATCATGTAAGTTAAGTATAACCTTCTATGTACGATCAAGCTAAGTAAAAAGAACATGTCGTGTTTTTTGTTGTCCACGCCAGGGGGATACAAAAGGTTCACGTCAGGGGGACAGGACACGCTTCGCAAGGTAGGCCCGCACGACATTCAAAGGAGTCCAGTGTTAACCTCAGATAGGTTTTTCACTGGTCATGTCATGGGATTATTTTCCGAGGTTACTCCACTCGGGATTAATTTGTAAAACGAACCAAGATAATGTTGTTTGTTACATGCTAACCTCTAACATAATGAATGGCTATGAATACGATATGATATGATTATGACATGCTAGAAGATATGTGTAAGTTTATGTACCCGGACAAGTTTATGAAGATATACTATCGACGGTCTTAGTATCTCCCTGACCGTCTAGTTCAGGATCATGTCATGAATGATTTATGATTAGGTCTTGATGCGTTTAGTGTATCTTGATGTAGCAATCTTAGGTTCCCTTGATCGCCATGGCATCTAGAACATGACAAGACTTATAGGTTATGTTACGTAAGACCTTATGACGATACTAATATGCACGGTCGTTTAGGCAAGCATGTTCCACACATGTATAATCAACCGAATAGTTGTGTTGTAGACACGTGGTAACCCTAGTTTTCCCCGAGGTTACCTATAGCGTAGGATTAGGTAGAACTCACTGAGACATTATCTCTTATCCCAATCTTTATTTGTTTCAGATCAGCAGGTTGGTTTCACAGGATGTAGCAGGCATGTGGCCGAATTGATAATCAACAAGGGCTTGTTCATACCAGTTGTAATATTTTCTTATGGATTCAAGAGTGCTTTATCATGTATTGGATAGTTTGTATTGTATTTTAGATGTACGAACGTGAATTGTTGTATATAATATTCATTTGAAGTCTTTATGTTGTAAATTTTAATGTATCCGGTACTAAAGATAATGCACATGCTAAACTTTCTAGATACGTTTAGTGTGGGCGTTACATTTACTTTATTAAGCAAGTCGGGTACTTCACACAAAAAAAAAACATTAAGTTGGCTTGATAGACCTAAAACGCTTTTTTATTTTGGCTTGAAGATAGACCTATATTTATGCTATGCTAAAAAGCTTTTCTTGTGGTCTGAAGGCAGATGTTAATATGTCTTATATGAGTTAATTTTCTGATTAGATGCAATAGAATATATGAACAAACATAAGCTAGATAGCCCACATATACAATGCCTTTTCTGATTAGATATTTTGATGATGTCTAAGATGGATAGGTTATTTGATGATGATATTGCTTATTTCTTTAGTTTATGTTTTGATGATGTTCTTTTATGTTGATTAGCTTTAGCTTAGAAACTTGATAAAGCCCCCTAGCAAACTATGTCTCATTGTGTATTGTGATTCCTTGATGTCTTGTGTGTTGTCATATATGGAAAATCCTACCTTGAATTGCTTGATTTGATTCATGATTCATTGATTCATGTCTAGCATTCCTTCTGTCCATTTTCCTTGTGTCACTCCTTTTGAATCGAGTCAAATTTTCTTGAATAGTATCGCAGTGAATCTATTCTCCATTTTTGTTGAATCGATTCACATGTGAATCGATTCACAAAAAGTCTGAATCGTATCAAATGTTGTTAGCATCTTTTTTTCACTTCTTTATTGCCTGAATCGACTCAAATTTCAGTGAATCGTATCATGAAACTATCTGACTTTGATTGAATCGATTCATAAGAGTTTTAATCGCATCAATCTTCATCTAGGGATATTTGAATCGATTCAATTTATGTCTAATGCGTGTCAATCTTCATTGTTTATCTGGCTTGTCATCTAGTTGTCTAAATCGATTCACATAGTAAGAGAATCGATTCACTCTGTTATTTTTGGCCGAAATGTTGCACTTTCCAGCCTTTTCTATATATACACACTTCCACATAACACCCAAAGTATTGAATCATTTGCGTCTATTCTCTCTAGGTCTCAAAAACTCATTGTTCATACATTCTTCAAGATTAAACACTTTAACTTAGAATCACTTTGTTCTTTGAGTGTATAGGTTCTCTAGGGTGCTAGTAGGGATTGTAAGTTGGTTCTCTCAAGAAGATTGATTGGGCTTAATCAAGGCTTCAAAGGAAGTAAATAATCTCATTCCACCTCCAAAGCACTTAGGGGTCTTTCTAACCATTCTTGAAGTCGAAGGGGTTTCGTTTGCTGGACGTAGCATTGAAGACTCGAGTAAGAGTTCGAAGGAGTGCACGGGTAATTCAAGGATCTGAAGATTCAAGAAGCACCAAATTCAAGGGTTACTTGAAGTTTGGGGGAGTGTTTTACATAGGAGTTGTAGAATTAGGGCTTTAATTTGAAGGAACTTTTGGAAACATTCTAATCAACATTTGTTACATAACGGATGACCTTGGTGAAGGTGTACTTCATCAAGTAGAGTAGACGTAGCCCTTAGCGAGGACGAAAAAGGGTGAACTACTATAAACACTGGTGTTCTCTCTCTCTCTCTTTCCCTATCCTTTTTACTTTTTTATATTTCTTGTGATTAATTGAATAATTGATAGATTAAGCAAGTCGGTAATTCACACCAAAAAAAACATTAAGTTGGCTTAATAAACCTAAAACTCTTTTTTATTTTGGCTTGAAGATAGACCTATATTTATGCTATGCTAAAAAGCTTTTCTTGTGGACTGAAGGCAGATGTTAATATGTCTTATATGAGCCCATATATCCAATGCCTTTAGGATTTTGTTGAAGATGTGATGTTAATCTCGTATGAGTAGTTGCTCTTAGTCTAATGTGATTATAGAAAGTCCTAACATTGCAGTGAATTGTTTTCTTCGTTTTTGGATGTCATTTGCTTATTCCTTTATTTCTCATGAAAGAAAGGGAAAAAAAACTCTTTGTATAAAACAACCATCAAACCACCTTTTTTAGCATGTCGTACATCCGTCTAATACGATAAGCATAGCAGTCATTCATGATAACAAGGGATAACAAATATTCAAAGGCATGGTTAATCATAAACATATTATATACTTACGGATAGAATATGGGTGGAAATTGAGTTAAAAGACTAAACACAATTTCGTATATTGGGTCGAACTAGTATTGTGTGAATTTAAAAACCTGGAAGTCCTACATTTTTTTTGAAGGAAAGTGGAAGTCCTACATAGTTATGTACACTTAGTAGTGTACAAAATTATGTGAATAAAGTAATTATTAGCGAAAAATATATATTTAAATATTATTAGAAAGTGTTTTCTTAGTCCCCAAGTTTTGCTAAAATATTTTGGAATGCAAATATTTTAGTATGCAATCAATGTAGTTTGGTGCATGATTTTAAATATATTTTGATACATATAATGTATATTTTACACACTCAATATAATATATTTTGGTACTCAATTTAAGATATTTTTGAATTTAATATAATATGTGAATTAGTTATTCCCAATGTAATATAATTATCAGTTCTAAAAGTTTCTCACATATTACTTGTAAATTTTTTATATTAGTTGTGAATTTTTTCTACACAAATAAACAAATATGGAAGAGTTCAGATTTCAAAAAAAAAGAGAGGATCAAACCATATTTATTCAAGTAGACGGGGAACAAATATGGAAGAGTTCAGATATGACAATGATACTGCAATACATGTAGAAAGTAACTAGTAACTAGACAACTTTTTACCATTAATATCGAACCGTAACTATATACGTTGGCGTTTATCTTCAACATAATATTACCCAAATATACTCTTAGAGGATACATGCACTAATTAACGATTCCAAAATCAAAACGATTTTTTTCTTCCATGGCCTTCGAATGTCAAGGAATAATTCCAAAATCAGCATTAGAAAACTGCTTAGGCATATACACATAAGATACAATACCATCAATTTACCAACCATAAATATCACAATTTTTCCGATCAAGAAGCTAACAATGAAGGAATTGAATTGCCCAGGAAGTTTGGACTGAATGTCCTCAAACATATTCTCAACTCTAACCATTGGTGGGGCTCGTCTAAACTAATGACTTTAGACAAGCTCCACCTATGGTCAGCGTTGAGAAAATGTTTGAGGACATTCAGTCTAAACTTCCAGGGGCTCCTCAATTCCTTCTCTGTTAGCTTCTTGATCGAAAAAACTGTGATATTTATGGTTAGTAAATTGATGGTATTGTATCTTATGTATATGATGCCTAAGAAATTTTTCATTGCTGATTTTGAAATTAAGCAATTTTGCTGTATTGATTTTGGAATTATTCTTTGGCAACCAAGGGCCATATAGAAAAGAAGAGTATTGCTGATTTTGGAACATTAATTGGTACATGTGTCCCTCTAAGAGTCAATGACAAATATTTGACCAAAATATATTTTTAATATAATTCTTATTATACCGAAAAAAGGACTATGATCTTAAATTATTATTTATTCCGAAGGACATAACTTATCGAAGGGATTATGCTCCTAAGACCTTTCTTAATTCTGAAGGGACATTACACCGAATAGGGACTACAGTCTTAAAAACACTCTTAATTCTAAAGGGACAAAAAAAAGATGACGAGAAGAATAGCTCGTTAACACAAGCCTGATGGAGAAGAGAGAAAGAGTTCTCGACAACTCAGTAGAACTCTTTGGTGTGTGGAATGCACGATGTGAGTTCTCTATTTATAGAGAAAATTCACAACTAATAAGTGAGAACTTTGGGAACAAGTAATATATTACTTTGAGATAAAGCAATTCACATATTAGATCTAGTACAAAAACATCTCAATTAAGTACCAAAATATATTATGTTGAATACAAAAATATATTATATTATGTACCAAAATATGTTTCAATTGTGCACAAAAATATATTAGATTGCATACCAAAATATTCTGGATTGCGTTCCTAAATATTTTAACAAAGCTTGGGACTAAAATAGCACTTTCTAATAATGATTAAATTAATTATTTTGTTTATCATTTCCAAATAATAAAATATATAAATATATATTTTCTATAGTGCTTACTTCATTCACATAATTATGCACCAATTATATAAACATTACTAATGTATGTGTTCCATCCAATGTGAGACTTCTACAAATGTTCCAACAATAATAATAATAAGCCATCCATACATAAATCACGGTAGAGTTTCATGTGATCTATTACATATGTGAGCATGTGTCAGGATATAGCACCTATATAATTTGGAAAGCTTTCTAGACGATTTTCTTACAAAGAAATCGAAGAAGAGCTACTAACATGTTTTCACCTTTGTATTTTTTTTTGCTGAAGTTGAATTTCATGTGGTTCACAAAGGAATCTAGTGGCGCTCAAGAAGGTCTTGATTTCTCAAGGGAAGTTCACATTTTATGTTGTGCATATTACATAAATGTCCTATTTTTTGATAGAATTTTGTTCAACGAGAAATCTGAGTATATGTATATTAGTCTATTAATATATATTTAAGGGATCATTGGATCTCTGCTTACATCATATGGGATTCTCTGAAAGCACATATGCCTCTAGAATTAGCAGGGACAAAACTAGAAAATTTTATTAAGTGTGGCAAAAAATTTAACAGTTTTATTTTTAATTTAATGCCTCTGAGGCACTAATTAGCAAAGTTTTTACTTTCAAAAAGTTGAACTTACTATCTTTTATCACGTTTCAATGCAAAATTTCTATATTATTTTTTCTAACTCTTGTCTCAGAGGTAGCGTTTTCACACACACATATATAAGAGGAATAAACCACAATCATTAGATATAATTCAATGGCTCGTATTAAAATGTTGCATACTTACATTACAATAAGTTGTGGTGTTGTAATTAAAACCAACAATATGGCCATTAAATTCAACCGAATGAATTTTTGGATGATGATTAATAATCAACAAGTGTACTTTCTCCGGTCACATTTATAAGCAAAAAACTACTTTTTAAATTCATTTAATACCTAATACATTTGGTATATATTATAGGTCAAATACATTAGGTATTTAGTGAACCTAAAAAATAGTTTTTTGCTTGTAAATGTGACCGGAGGGAGTATACGATATACCCCAAAAAAACACAAGAGCGTATACAAAACTTAAAGATAGAACGTATATATCTCAATCTTGAGGCTGAGGGGGCAATGACATAGCGTTTAAGTATACAACATTATATACTTTTGATCCATGAGAATTGCCGCGCCTCGTGTTCCCATATATGATATGCATCGGTATCTGATACACATACGACATGTCTTTGATAATATGCTTAATTAATGGAAAGATTTTAACAAAGCACAAAATCTACAATAATATTAGTACTAATTCAAAAGTTATTCAGATTTACTTTATTAAGCAAGTCGGGTACTTCACACAAAAAAAACATTAAGTTGGCTTGATAGACCAAAAATGCTTTTTTATTTTGGCTTGAAGATAGACCGGTAGTATTTATGCTATGCTAAAAAGCATTTCTTGTGGCCTGAAGGCAGATGTTAATATGTCTTATATGAGTTAATGTTTTTGATTAGATGCAAGAGAATATATGAACAAACATATAAGTTAGATAGCCCATATATCCAATGCCTTTAAGATTTTGTTTAAGATGTGATGTTAATCTCGTATGAGTAGTTGCTCTTAGTCTAATGTGATTATAGAAAGTCCTAACATTGCAGTGAATTGTTTTCTTCCTTTTTGGATGTCATTTGCTTATTCCTTTATTTCTCATGAAAGAAAGGGGGAAAAACTCTTTGTATAAAACAACCATCAAACCACCATTTTTAGCATGTCGTTCATCCGTCTAATACGATAAGCATATAAGTCACTCATTATAACTAAGGATGCCAAATATTCAAAGGCATGGTTAATCATAAACATATTATATACTTACCGATGGAATATGTGTGGAAATTGAGATAAAAGACTAAACACAATTTCGTATATTGGGTCGAACTAGTATTGTGTGAATATAAAAAAGTGGAAGTTCTACATTTTTTTTGTGAAGGAGAGTGGAAGTCCGACATAACTATGTACACTTAGTAGTGTACATAATTATGTGAATAAAGTAATTATTAGCGAAAAATATATATTTGTATATTTTATTATTTAAAAATTTTAATCTAAATAATTAATTTATCGAAAGTGTTTTCTTAGCCCCGAGTTTTGCTAAAATATTTTGGAATGCAAATATTTTAGTATGCAATCAATGTAGTTTGGTGCATGATTTTAAATATATTTTGATACATAATATAATGTATATTTTTCGCACTCAATATAATATATTTTGGTACTCAATTTAAGATATTTTTGAATTTAATATAATATGTGAATTACTTATTCCCAGTGTAATATCATTATCAGCTCTAAAACATTCTCACATATTACTTGTAAATTTTCTATATTAGTTGTGAATTTTATCTACACAAATAAACAAATATGGAAGAGTTCAGATATCACAAAAAAAAGAGTATCAAACCATATTTATTCAAGTAGACGGGGAACAAATATGGAAGAGTTCAGATATGACAATGATACTACACTACATGTAGAAAGTAACTAGTAACTAGACAACTTTTTACCATTAATATCGAACCATAACTATATACGTTGGCGTTTATCTTCAACATAATATTACCCAAATATTGATCATTGACTCTTAGAGGATACATGCACTAATTAACGATTCCAAAATCAAAACAATTTTTTTCTTCCATGGCCTTCGAATGTCGAAGAATAATTCCAAAATCAGCATTGAAAAACTGCTTGGGCATATACACATAAGATACAATACCATCAATTTACCAACCATAAATATGACAATTTATCCGATCAAGAAGCTAACAATGAAGGAATTGAATTGCCCAGGAAGTTTAGACTGAATGTCCTCAAACATATTCTAAACTCTAACCATTGGTGGGGCTCGTCTAAACTAACGATTTTAGACAAGCTCCACCTATGGTCAGCGTTGAGAAAATGTTGACATTCAGTCTAAACTTTCAGGGGCTCCTCAATTCCTTCTCTGTTAGCTTCCTGGTCGAAAAAACTGTGATATTTATGGTTAGTAAATTGATGGTATTGTATCTTATGTATATGATGCCTAAGAAATTTTTCAATGTTGATTTTGGAATTAAGCAATTTTGCAGTATTGATTTTGGAATTATTCTTTGGCAACCAAGGGCCATGTAGAAAAGAAGAATCTCGCTGATTTTGGAACATTAATTGGTACATGTGTCCCTCTAAGAGTCAATGACAAATATTTGACCAAAATATATTTTTAATATAATTCTTATTATACCGAAAAAGGGACTATGTTCTTAAAATATTATTTATTCCGAAAGGACATAACTTATCGAAGGGATTATGCTCTTCAGACCTTTCTTAATTCTGAAGGGACATTATACCGAATAGGGACTACGGTCTTTAGAACACTCTTAATTCTAAGGGGACAAAAAAAAGATGAGGAGAAGAATAGCTCGTTAACACAAGGCAGATGGAGAAGAGAGAAAGTGTTCTCGACAACTCAGTAGAACCCTTTGGTGTGTGGAATGCATGATTTGAGTTCTCTATTTATAGAGAAAATTCACAACTAATAAGTGAGAACTTTGGGAACAAGTAATATATTACTTTGAGATAAAGCAATTCACATATTAGATCTAGTACAAAAACATGTCAATTGAGTACCAAAATATATTACGTGGAGTACAAAAAGATATTATATTATGTACCAAAATATGTTTCATATTGTGCACAAAAATATATTAGATTGCATACCAAAATATTTCAGGCTGCGTTACAAAATATTCTAGATTGCGTTCCTAAATATTTTAGCAATGCTTGGGACTAAAAAAGCACTTTCTAATAATGATTAAATTTCCTTCAAAAAAAAATAATTAAATTAATTATTTAGTTTATCATTTCCAAATAATAAATAATATAAATATATATTTTCTATAGTGCTTACTTCATTCACATAATTATGCACCAATTATATAATCATTACTAATGTATGTGTTCCATCCAATGTGAGACTTCTACAAATGTTCCAACAATAATAATAATAATAATAATAATAAGCCATCCAAACATAAAGAATGGTAGAGTTTCATGTGATCTATTACATATGTGAGCATGTGTCAGGATATAGCACCTATATAATTTGGAAAGCTTTCTAGACGATTTTCTTACAAAGAGATCGAAGAAGAGCTACTAACATGTTTTCACCTTTGTATTTTTTTATTTTTTTTGCTGAAGTTGAATTTGCTATGGTTCACAAAGGAATCTAGTGGGCTCTAGAAGATCTTGATTTCTCAAGGGAAGTTCATGTTTTGAGTTGTGCACATTACATAAATGTCCTATTTTTTTATAGGATTTTGTTCAATGAGAAATCTGGGAACCATAGGTATATCAATATATGGAACCATCAAACCTATGTATCCCAATGATCTCCAAGGACAAAACCAAAAAGAAGAACTACATGAACCCGCACGCCAAGAGTAACCGTCTTTTAGAGCATTTTTAGCATGAACGATGGAAGACCAAGTGGGTGACTCTTTCGGGAGTGTAGTAGCAT
>Ga0228711_1012231_pt1 | contig 10592 bp, 4 predicted proteins | sample MedpolnodulmetaG_2_FD_177996 | JGI IMG/M metagenome (GOLD analysis project Ga0228711, IMG submission 177996) | Root nodule microbial communities from Medicago polymorpha collected in Santa Monica, California, United States - brown nodules | ecosystem: Host-associated > Plants > Roots > Nodule...
AAATCATACAATGTTACATGTAAATCACTTATATTGCTTAATTGTTTAGATGTTTGCATGTTTATGTTGTAGTTATCATTTTTAGGGTTTATGTATAATTTGCACTCCAAGTGTTTGATGAAATGTTCATATGAGTTTTTCATTGATTGTTTTTAATTTCTTATTGTGTAGATTTGAAACAATGGTCGGGTGGATCGCATTCATGCACAATTCAACAGCGGAGAACCTCAGAGGTTGAAGGTTTAGTGTTTTGGTCTAACGTTAAGAGGTCTCAAGGATGAACTAAGATACTTAAAGAGCAGAATTCAAGATAATAAAGGAACCCATATATCCTCTGTACTTCTTGGACTCATGAAGCCCATTAACATAACATTAAAAAAATATAACTAAGATACTTAACCTAATTGCACTATGAACTCCATTTACGAACTCTTTATAAATGTGTTCGTAAGTTCAGAATTGCTATATGTTCGCCGCTACCTCTTGCATTCTCCCTCTTGGTCTCTCTCCCCCTCTCTCCATATTATCTTTCATTTGGCTATTTAATATATCTATATCACTCGTCTAGATATTAGAGATGTTCAGTGGTATTTACGTATGTGGCTGAAATGATTGTGATATGTACGTTGATACATCCTGTGTAATTTCATTTCAGTGAAATCAATTGTGTGTCTATGTTCAATTAAAGGATATTTATTTTATTTTATAATATTTTATCTATATTCTTCGATGTTGGCTTCTTTTCTCTTTATTAATCTTGTGTTTTTTTGTTCTCTACCAGATCTACATTGAGGCAACGAAATCTGACTAACGGATTATGCTAGATCAAATGTAAATCAATGATGTTGTCTTGTACTTCTACATCTTCCATGTTATGTTAGTACGTGCCTCTATATTGTTTGTTTTTTAAACATCCACGACAAATCGGTGAGTTCTTTGATTAAATATGAGAAAAATGTAACCCCGAAAAAATACATGATTTTGTGTTAATTTTTAATAGTTGTGAAATTAATATATAATCTTCTTGATCTATTGAAGTTGATTTTGATTAATTGATTTTATTTCAATGAGTAATATGTTACATGATTCATCTATTCGATATATTTTTATGATTTTCTTCTATTTTTAAGTATTTTATAAAGGATAAATTTTTTACTTGATTTATAAATATTATCTGTAACGATCCGATTTTAGAATTTTATTTATTTAATTGTTTTATTTATTATTTAATTGTTTAATGTGTTATATTTGTTGATTATTTGGATTTTAGAGATATTAAGGGTATTTTGGTACTTTTGGGTATGGAGAGTTATTTTATGAAAATAGTAGTAACTTAGGGTAATTAATAGAATAGTGGTGTTTGAGTAATAATGAGAGTTTTAATAATGTAATTGTGTAGTAACATTTTATGAGTGGTAGAAAGTTACTAAGTTCATTAGTGAGTGTGACTAAGCTCAAGAGTATATAAGAGAATAGTCTTTGTGAAAATTAAGGTCAAGAGCTCATTTGTTCATTTTGAGAAACCCTCTCAGGAAACTCTCTTTCTATGTCTCTTTTCTTCTCAAAATGAACAAATGAGCTCTTAACCCTAATTTTCACAAAGACTATTCTCTTATATACTCTTGAGCTTAGTCACACTCACTAATGAACTTAGTAACTTTCTACCACTCATAAAATGTTACTACACAATTACTTCATTAAAACTCTCATTATTACTCAAACACCATTATTCTATTAATTACCCCAAGTTACTACTATTTTCATAAAATAACTTCCCTACCACAAAAGTATCAAAATACCCTTAATATCTCTAAAATCCAAATAATCAACAAATATAACACATTAAACAATTAAATAATAAATAAATAAAATCCTAAATCGGGTTGTTACATTATCCATATTTTTTGTTGAATTTGTAATGTCATGGATCTAATTTAGATCAGAGAGTGTTATTGATATTTGATGTTTTAGATCTAATTATTTAGCTAAAATTTTAGAAGTTATGTTCAGATCAAATATATGTTTGCGGGAGTTTGTGGTACCTTGACTCAATAGAGTATGCATTCTTGATTTCTCTTAAGGTTGAGCAATTATAAACCTTTATAATTTCTTCAAATTTATCGAAAATTGAATATCTCCATTTACACAATTACATTGTTGTGGATCGAGATCAATTATTTAATATCATACTAGTGTAAATTTTCAATTGATGTTTTCAATACACCTTTAAAAATGAAACAAAATTAAATGTTTGGTTCAATTTGAATGGTCTAGATCGTGTGACTGTGTGGATTTGTGATTATCTTGACTAAAAACAATTGTTTCAGATTATTTATTAGTTCGACCAAATAAAAACCATTGTTGTTATCATATTTTCCTATTGTGAAAAAAATAGATATTTTAACCTTGACATTTTTAATTTGAGGTTCTCTTAGGAGGATTGAGGTCAAACTTCTAGTAACTATGTTTGAAACTAAAGTTTAAAAATCATATAATGATTTTATGGCAATTTGCAACAGAGTCTCGCAACCCGTCCCAATAATTATGATCCTAAGAAAGATGAAACAGTTACTCCACTTGAAGCTCGAAAGATTTTCTGTCATTTAAAGAGCAAATGTTGGACATCGGAAATGAGCAAACAAGGTAATAATCAGGCACGAGATGTAGTAAGATATGGCTACAATTCAACATTTATGAATTGTGACAAATTAACTTATGTATAACTGTTTATGCAGTATTTTACACATAAACCTCCAATAAAAAATTCAACTCGAAGCTTGAAGTGACACGATTCATATAACAAGAATAATATGAAGTATTAATAGAATCACTTCAAGCTTTGAGCTGAATTTTCTGTTTGAAGGTATATGTGTAGAATACTGAATAAACAATTTTACAACAGGTGTGGCATGTGTTAATTTGTCACGATTAAAATATGTTAAATTCTAATCATATCTTACAATATCTCATTCTCGATTATTATCTCGTTTGCTCATTTCCATAGTCCAATTATTTTCTCTTTCAATGAAATAAAATCTTTGAGCTTCAAGTGGAGTCAACAAGTGCATCTTTCTCAAGATCATAGTTCTTGGAATGGTTTGCAAGAATATGTTGCAAAATTGCCATAATAATATTATGTGATTTTTAAACGTTCGAGTCGACATAATAACTAGATATTGGATCTCTATCCCCCGAAGAGAACACAAATTAAAAATGTTAATGTTAAAAACAATTATGTTTTTAACAATAGTAAAATATGATAAATTATGATGATTTTTATGTGCTAAAACTAACGAATAAGTTGACACAAATATTTTATATACACGATAATCACAAATTCATACCGTCATATCATCTAAATCATTCAATCTAAACCAAATATTTTATTTTATTTCATTTTTAAAGGAGTATTAAAAACATTACGTGAAAATATACACTAATATGATCTTAATTGAATGATCTAGATCTACAACAATATAATTGTGTAACTCGAGATAATTAATTTTCAATAAAATCAAAGAAACCATACAGGTTTTAACTGTTCAACCTGAAGAAAAATCAGGCACACATTCTATATGCAGACCATAAAGTGAAGTTGCCATATGTTCAATCTAAACATAACTTCTTGAGTTCTAATTTAAAAAAATGATTCTAAAACACAACATGGCAATATACACTATCTGATCTAAATTAGATCCATGACAAAACAAATTTAACAAAAAATTAAGATAGTACTTATAAATCCATAAAAATTCTTATTTATAAAATACTTCAAAACATATAGAAAACATAATAAAAAACACCAAATAGATGAATATATCAAAGGCTTGGTTAATCCAATTCAGTATAATCACAATTGTCACCACTGGAACAATTCACTTGAATTGTCTTTTAGGAATTGGACCTTTGTTTCATTCATGTATCAAAATTAACATTGAATTCTCCACGTTCAATTCAAGTACATCAAATTACAACAATTTCAATTCTCGAATTATGAGGATTTACGTCTAGTTTGGGCTAGGGGAACAATGAATAAAACCAGGGTGCTATATTTATCTCCGTGGAAGAGGGATTTTCATCATAGTACACGTTATCATACTGAGTCACAGATTTTGATCCCTCTAATGTACATGCCACAAAAATATTGGAGTGAAAATACACTTTTTGAAATAGCTAGTGCAGTAGGTACACCGATAACTGTCGATGTTCCTACACAATATCGTTCCTTCGGCTATTATGCTATGATTTTAGTGGATACGGATTTATCGAAACATTTGATGAGATAATGGCTGAGAGATAAGGTTACACATTCTATGTGGAAGTTATTTATGAGCGCCTTCCCGAGTTCCACTCACATTGCTAGATCATAGGGCATGGTGTTGCAAGTTGCAAATGGTTACATTTGAACAAAGAAGAATTTAAAATTGATCATGGGAAGCAACCTCTAATTAAAGAGTAACACACAGCCAAGAAAATTGTGCAAGCGTATGTCCCTAAACAGAAAACAGATTATGTGACCACAACCAACATGTCAGCCCCTGTTGCACAGGTTGAGCGGCGTTAGATATATGTGACCACAATCAAATTCTTCCATGCCTATCTTATCATTGCTTGGGTTTTAGTAATAAAAGAATTGGTTCATCGTTTCGGATCGTAACCGTAATTAAGAGAAATAATTGTCTGTAGAGACGGTAGGAGTTTTGGTGGAGTAGAAATGTAGAATAAACGAGAATTGAGACGTTGTAAATAGGAGGAGACCTGATGATAGAGGAAGTATTGTAACCTTGAATCAACCTTTAACTTGAAGTCTCAATTATCTAGCCTATTAATAATTAGTGTAACATGGTTTTTACCTTAATTCTTCTCTGATATATGACCATAACACTCTAAACATTAGTTACCTTAAACATGAATCTTATCCCAATTTTGGAAGGCCAAGTTAAACTGTATTGAGTTATGAAATAAAATTAGATAGTTCTTTTTCGGTTTAGAGTTAAAATGAAATATGCTTGTTAAAACATGAGCTGAAAGTGTGAATAGCCAGAAACAAATATAATAATAAAGAAAAAAGGGGACTTATTTTGATAGCAAAATAATTAGGAAGAGTAGTGGTGAATTATGCCTTAACCCAACAGTAAACTTGTGTAAAGATTGAGAGGAATTGGAATTGAAACTAAGCTAGTAAATATTTTATTGTGAAGGTGTAGAGGTAGGAGAGCAAAGACTACCGCTCGAGGAGTTTAATGACGGTTGTGGTGAAGGTAAGGGCATCACTCCACGCGCTTCCGTACGTGTATTTGTGCATATATATTTGTGTTGTGATAATTATCATAATGGTGTATTTTTTTAAGAGAATGCTATGTGTTATATATTTGTGTTGAGATAATTATTTTGGTGGTGTTGTTTTGACATGAATACCATGTATTATTATTTGTGTGAGCTGTTTAACATGAATACTACTTTTTATGTGTGATAAGTAACTAAAATGGTGTTTCTAAACTATGTCCAAAGGCGGGATCTAGACTTAGAGTTAATGAGTTATTACCCAATGGTGGGGTATTTATGGAGACATTCATGCATTAGATGACTCAGATTGATGCCCAACGGTGGGGTACTGAACATTGAGTTTTAGGAGTTACTACCCAATGGTGGGGTAGTGACGATTCATATGCATTAGGTGTTTCAGAATAATGCCCAACGGTGGGGTACTGAACGCCGAATTTTTTTAGAGTTATTACCCAACGGTGGGGTATTGCCCAATGGTGGGGTATATTGTCCAATGGTGGGACATTTGACTCCACATAGAGGTGAAATCCGGATCATGAGCATTGGCATATAGAATGACCAACAGGGACTAACGCATTGTAGTCAAGTTGTAACTTAAAGCGCTAGGTGTGGTGATTAAGAAACTAAGTAATGTGTCTTGTATGGTTTATTGAATTATTTATTTATTTTTGGTTATCTATTGTTTAAATCTATGCCTGCATGCATATTTGTACTATGTTGGTTAGTTGGAGATGACCCTTACTTTTGATTCAGATGATAACCTCGATCTACCTCGTCGAGATGGTTTCCCTTTCGAGGATACGATATAACTCACTTTGATGAGGAGTTGACGTCAGTGGAGAGGAGCAGCCTTGAGCTAGTTATTAGTGTTGGGATTAGTTTGATTAGCTTTAGGTTTTTTTTTTATTTCTGTTCTGTTGACGGCCTAAACTTGGATGCTATGTTGGCTAGAGTTTACGCTTTGGTTTATTCTATTCTGTTGGAGTAGGTTTCGTTCCTTATGTTGTTGCAGTGATTCTAAAACTATTCGAATCATGAATGGTTGTTTATTTTGAACTTGTCATTCCATTGCCTTGAGTCCGAACGTGTTTAAGCTTTGGCAGGAACACTACCAATGAAAATTTGAAGGAAATTAATTATTGAGTTATTCTCTTCCACAAGTACCTCGTTACTATCACTTCGATGAAGTTTTCTTTAAAAACAACAATAAGCAAAAATATGTGTACGTTTTTTTTCTTTCCATATTTATTAGTAGTAACTATTCTCGGAATTTGGGATGTTACAATGTGAAATTAAGAAGCTATAACCCTATGGTTTTTTGCTAAAAAAAACCTATAGTTTTTTTAATGTTTGGAATACCTTTGTTGTATGTTTGATCCGATACTCATATTTGAATTTTATTTTGATTTCTTGAATGGATTCAACAACGGAGGTATGCCCCCTATAACGGTTAATTGAAAATTCTAAAAGAAAAATGTTAACAGAAAAAATTAGCGGTGTTATTACCAAGGGTGGTGTTTGTCTATTAAATGAAAATTTAAGGGAGGTTATTGTATGTTTTAAAATTAGAGGGAGTGTTAGTGTCATATTCATACATTTCAGGGAAGGTGGTGTAATTTTCCTTTTTTAATATTGCAGTTGTACTGAATATGTTGGTGTCAAGCATTAAATATATAGTTCATAACGAGCTCAAGATCATATTGGTAACAATGTGCAACAATTGAAAACTTGCTATCAATTTATAGCTCCTACAAAAACAATTTAAATAAATATATAGTCAATAGTGGCACATATATATATATATATATATATATCGATTTGATATACATTTGTCGCATGTTTATTCACATATATAATTTTTATTTAAATGACAACACACAACTGTTGATATAGTAAAGACACCGCCAACAAATACACCTGAATTTTATTACATGGTTAACGTAGTTCAAATTCATAATTTGCCTTAAAAAAAATAGTTAATTATAGGTTTAATCGGTTATTTGGTCACCTAATTAATTTTTCAGTTTTCATTTTGGTCTCATAATTAATAAAATTTATGTATTGGTCCCTCAAGTTTGTCTGTAGTCAAATAAATTCCTGACTGTTAAGGTTAACCCCAAATATCTGTGGTGAACCAACCTTAAGAGTGGTTCACCATATATCATATTAATTATTTTATTAAAATAGGACTGTTAGATCATGCATGTCTACTATATCTTACAGCGAACCAACAATATCTAACTTTATATTCCATTCTTCCTCTTCTTCATTCCCCTCATTCATCACAATTTCATAAAACACAACCAACTTAAACCAATCAAAAAGCATTAATGGCATAATATTTTCCCTCAAAACACATAAATCTTTCAACCCTAAAATCATCGGCAACAACAAACAAAAGTTTAGAATAATCAAAGACCCACAATCTATAACACAAAAAACATGTTGTTGCCAATGATTTTAGGGTTGAAAGTTTTATGTGTTTTGAGGGAAAATAATTATGTTATTAACGTTTTTTGATTGGTTTACTTTGGTTGTATTTTCTGGAATTTTTCAGTTATTTTTAGGTTTAATTACACTTTTGGTCCTCGCATTTTGACCAGCTCACGAAAATGGTCCTGCCTCTTTCAAATCGAACAAAATCGTCCCTAAACTATATGTTTTTTGCAGTTTTAATCCTACCTTCTATTTTCAACTCCAGAAACGCAGAGAAATGGCAGTTTTAGACCCACTCCCTATGCTCAACCATGAAATAAACAAGGAATAAAGCATATGGGTACAAGTAATCCACTTTATTCAACACACTAATCAAAAAACCCTAATTTCTAAGATATGTTTCAAATTAGGGTTTTTTTGGTTAGTGTGCTGAATAGAGTAGATTCCTTGTACCCACATGCTTTGTTCCTTGTTTATTTGATGGTTGAGCATAGGAGGTAGGTCTAAAACTGGCTAAAACTGCAATTTCTCTGCGTTTTTGGAGTTAAAAATAGGAGTTGGGACTAAAACTGCAAAAAAAACATGATAGTTTAGGACGGTTTTGTTCGATTTGAAAGAGGCATGACCATTTTCGTGAGATGGTCAAAATGTGAGGACCAAAAGTGTAATTAAGCATTTTTTTTATGAAGGTGATGGATGAGTGAAAGGAAGAAGATGGAAAATAGGATATAAAGTTAGATGTTGGTTCACCGTAAGATACAATAGACATGCATGATCTAACGGTCCTCTTTTAATAAAAAAGATCAAACAGTCTAAATTAAAATAATTAATAGGACTTACGGTGGACCACCCTTACGGTTGGTTCACCATAAACTTTGGGGTTAAACTTAACAGTTAGGGATTTATTTGACTAGTGGAGGCAAACTTAAGGGACCAAAACATGAATTTTATTAATTATGAGACCAAAATGAAAACTGAAAATTAATTAGGGGACTTAATTATATTTAATATAGATGGTTTACAGATATCATGTATTCAACTATTGTTAATCATGTAACAAAGATAAACAATGCATGTTGTGTCTATATCAAAATTTGTTTTGAAACAACAATTAAAAGAAATTATTTTTCAAACATAAGTTTGTTCTGTCTGGAGGTTGGAAGTTGATGGATTCCATTTAGCACAATACAAATAATTTTTCTTAATTTATTTCGTCCAGGTTCTTACACAACCAAATTTGGTTGTTCTATCTAAGTTTACATTGTTGAGCCATTTGGAGCTTGAATCAGTTTTTGTTGGGGTTACTTCAAAATCTCCGGTTCTCAGTACTCTAGTTTTTAATGTTGGTAATTAGCATTAATTTAATTTACTAAGAATGTGCTTGGATGAGATAATTGAATTTTTTTAAAGAATTTAAAGTTTTAGGCAATTTAAATGATTCAATAAAATTACTTTCATTTCTCAATTCTTTTGTTTGGATGGAGTAATAAAAAAATTCATTGTCATCATTTTTGGGCAACTTTTTTAAATTTTAATTTTTTGGGGCCAAATTTGAAAAATGAAATTAGGGATCAATTTACAATTTTAAAAAAAAATTGGGGGTCAAATTATAATTTTTGGAAAATTTGAGGGATCAATTTGCAATTTTTTATAAATTTATTGCGGTCAAATTGAAAATTATGGAAAATTTGAGGACCAAAATGAAAAATTTTAAAAATTATAACAAAGAAGAATTTTGAAAATTCATAACTTTTAGGTGCCATTTGAAATTCTCTAAATTTAACTTGAACAAAATCCTTCATAAATTTCCATCATTTTGAAAATCCTTCAAATTATTATCCAAACAATGGAATACACCTCAAAATATTTGAATTCTCTTAAAACATTACATTCCCTCGAAACATTCTCATCCAAATTCAAACACACTCTTTTTTTTTTGTGGTGGCCGGGGTTCGAACCCCAAACCTTGCATATTTTATGCATTGTCTCTACCAACTGAATTAAGCTCACGAGGACAATCCAAACACACTCTAAACTTTGATGATCATTTAACCTTATTTTTCCTCTTATTTGGACTTCTTTTTTTATTAAAGACTTTTTTTTTCAACTATTTCTCCCTTTTCATCTCTCATCAGCAGTTCCAACGAGTCTTTCACTTTTTCTTGCTTTTGAACATTCATGAAGTTTTTTATTTTTCTCCTCTCAAACCTGTTTTTTACTTTACACTTGAAATTTTTAACAATTGTTACTCATCTTATTTATAAAATTTTAAGTCTTCTTAGAACCATTGTTTGTAACAAAATTTTGTTTAAATTTGAAGATAATTAACAAGAAACAATTTTTTTTAATAATAAAAAGAACAAACAAGTTTTGTTTTAAAAAAAAAACTTTAGTTTTTAGTTTTATTGAAAAAAATAAGAGTAATTGACAAATGGTATAATTGACAAATCGTTATCTTAAAATACCGAGAGACAATTAAATAACAATTCATCCTAAAAAGACACTTGAAAAGGAACGAAAGGAGTAATAATTACTAATGTTCTGGACCGGTTAAAAGATGAATCCCACGTTGACACGTGGCCTAAACTTACACCGTCTTAAGGCCCCGCGCCTGAAGGAACACGACAACTTAATGCACCACATCGCATGCAAGCACTCCCCCGTGCGAGGATCACCCTTCATGTGTTCTCTAACCGTTCCTAATCACACACCGCAAAACTAGGAGGTTGTCATTCTCAATGCGCGCATATATAAGGGTGAAATTGTTTCACCCTCAAGGTATGATTCACTTTTCACAATACCTTCTACACACACTTTCTCAGTTCCATTACTGACTTGAACATTTGAGTGCTAACGTGGCAGACACCTTT
>Ga0228711_1012232_pt1 | contig 10592 bp, 12 predicted proteins | sample MedpolnodulmetaG_2_FD_177996 | JGI IMG/M metagenome (GOLD analysis project Ga0228711, IMG submission 177996) | Root nodule microbial communities from Medicago polymorpha collected in Santa Monica, California, United States - brown nodules | ecosystem: Host-associated > Plants > Roots > Nodule...
AAAAGTCATGTGATTTGTAGCACCAGAATCAATTATCCATATATTATCTAAAACAGGTGCAGAGATATTTAGAGCCTTACCATCAATATTTGTTGTTGTCACCAATGATAAGCCCATTTTTCCATTGCCATCATTTGCATTTGTTTCAGCAGCAGCAGCAGCGAAAGCATTCTTAAAGCCCCGCTTTTTAGGTGCTCGACTGTGATCCCACCACTCTGGATATCCCACAAGTTCATAACAACGATCCTTGGAATGTCCAATTTGATCACAGTGGGTACACTTGTAAGCAAATTTATGGTCTTTGTCGATTTCGAGTCATCATTGCAGCAGATTCAGAGTCTCTAGTTTCCCCCTTTAGAGTAGCATGTCGCACAGCTTCTCGCTGAATCAAGCCATGACATTCTTCCAATCCTGGAATCGGATCCCTACGCATAATTTCCCCACGAACTTACTTGAAAATTTCATTCAACCCAGCCAAAAATATATGGACTCTCAATCGATCGGTGGATTTTTTAAATACAATTGTATCATTAGGATCTTTCATGATCATTGTATCCCGATGATCCAATTCTCGAAATATCTCAACCAGTTCTCCATAGTATTCAGATAAAGGCCTTCCATTTTGTCTAGCAGCAAAAGCCCTTTGATTCAATGCAAAGACCTAAAATTCATCACTTCCATCATAGAATGCCTTTGACAAGGCACTCCATATTTCATGGGCAGTAGGAATACGTAAATACCTTTTCATGATTTCAGATTTCATGGACATCAATAGCCATCTCTTCACTTTCTGATTTTCAGCATACCATTTCTCATATCCATCATCAGTTTCTGAAAGTTTCTTCATTTTGCCCCTAATTTAAGAGAGTGTTTCTTTTTCAGCAATATGCATCTCCATCAATTGTGACCAAACATCATAGTTTGATTCATCAAGAACGATTCCAGCATTAAAAACGCCTTCAGATTGAACCACAACTGGAATTGATTTTATTCCAGATGCTTCAACATTTTTTTCATTGTTTTGTGGTTCACTCATTTTGGCTAGGGTTTCAGAAAGAAAAAAAATAGGTATCGCTCTGATACCAACTTGAAAGAAAGGAGTATTTTTTATTATTGATACTTTCTCAATTAATCAGATGGGTACATACCATCAATATATACTGTTACAAATAAGCTCCAAATTAGGAGTGAATTAGCATATCAGAGGGCAATAAATCAGGAAAACAAAATAAATCATACAACTGTACAATCCCTTGATCTAAGGAGATTATAGAGAGAGATATGGAGATAAAATCTCAACAAAAAGCCTCCAAATCTGTCAAGTCTTCAAACTCCCTCGAAACCTTATCCCAATTTGAGGTGATTCCTTCTCAAGAAGATCTAATTTCAATGAATTTCAAATAAAAACCCAAAACCCTTTGAATGCAAAGAACCTTAATCACTCAAGGATTGAAGAAGAACTAGGTAGTATTCTAAAAAGAAAGTTCTTGTTCTTTGTGCCATCAAAGGATTCATGGAACTCTTGAGAAAGAGAATGGAAAAGTACTATTGAATGAATCAGAGAATTCTGTTGCAAGAGATTGCCTGTATACAAGTTGTAACTAGATGAAAACTAACTAACCAACTGTGCCAGCTCAGCTTACTACACTAACCAATTAACTAACAAACTAATTAACTAGGGTTAATCTTCTAATGTTGATAGTCTTCCCATTGCGTCATATAAATCCTAGACTATACTATGGGTTGAACAAAAGCATTATTTGTTTCGGAAGGTGCACTCCATCCTGCTTCCGGACTTATCTTCTATGATATCTTTTGTTTCTTTGTCATTCCATGAAGACAGTTTGTGTTAGCAAGGTGGTGTGAGTGGGGTTTTTCGGGAAAGTCAGGCTCCTAATGAGTCCGTCAAACATCGTACAAGACAAAAAATTATTCAATACTTCTAAAGTTTGTCATATTGTTCTATCTTGTGCATGTTGTTCTGTCTTGTGTGCTGTTATGTTGAGTATTTACCTTTTACCATATCAAACGCACCTAGTGATCTTTGATGAATCTAGCGTGACACTGTGAATGATTCACTTATGTTGTCTGTTATATTTGAAGTTTTGATCACCGTGTATGATCATAAGACACCTAATTGGTTTCAACTTATCCATGACAATGTTTGCTGAAAAGTTATTTAATTAAATTAAACCAAACATTTCGTAGGAAATATGAATCAATTAGGTTGCGTAAGAAATGACCACTCTGAAGGTGTTAAGATTAATGGGACTTTGGCACTTACTATTGCTATTTTGAAATTTCATTTTTTTTTAGTAATGAAATTTCAAAATATTTATACGTCGAAAACTAACTAAAACAGTTTTCAGTTTCTCACAAACCGCGGCTTTGGACGCTAGCAAAGCTATCACAACGTGGAGTCAAAACACATGCAAGAAACATGGGGTGTCTAGTCTAAGACCATAACTAAAATTTTACTTCATTGAATCATCAACACCTTTGATTAAATGTGTGTTCCATGTCCGACACCAAGACACGTGATTACGTTTAATTTATATATTTTTTTAAAGATTTGAAGATAGTTTTGAAGGTTGTTCTTATGATTTATCAAGAAGGTTTGTTAGAGTTCAGAAGGTTCGAAGATAGTTCAGAAGGTTGTTCTTATGGTTTATCAAGAACAAACCTAGAAATATATGAAAATTATCAAGAACATTCAAGGCTCACGTACTATGACTTTGGATCAATCAAAGGAATATAGACATCTATTTGGATAAAAGTCAAATAACCATATTCATAGTTCATTAAAGACATGAACAAATGAAGTACAAACATTAGGAATATTTCTCTAAGAATATCATCCTAGATGTTACACATGTTGCACTTCATTTATGTTTCACTATTAAGATTTGATTACATCAAATAAAAGTCCTACAAATCATTCTAAGCGAAACAAATGAACATTCTGAAGTTCTAAAGATTCATTCAGCTGTATGTTTTATATGACAGAAAGGTACAACAAGTATAAAAGCGAAAAGCAAGCTCAAGTTTTATTCAATAAGAATACACGTATGAGAGCACGTACTGTACAAGACCAGTAGAATCCCCTAAAGCATGGACATGAAGTGACAGCTCCACTTTCCTTTCTCTTGCACAAGTTTCAAGATAGGTCTTTAAGGCATGGGTCCAGGAACTCACTAAAGTGCATACGAAGAACAAAGTTCATGTTATGAACCTAGAAATTCATCAGATGTTCATACATATGAACCCAGCAACATTCTGAAGTTTAGAATGTTGTTCCAGATTATAAAGCAAAAGTTGCTAAGTACCAAGACACGGGGCAAAAGGCTATTGGACACGTCCTACCAACTACATGAGGTCAAAAAACTCTACAAAAGGATCAGAAGACTCGCTTTGAAGAGACACAACTAACAAGCATGCTTAAATAACTTATTAAAAGTGTTTAAAGTTTCAGAGCTAAACTGATTACACAAATCAACTCTCAAGATTCATAAAATCTTTAATAGTGTGTAACAATCATATCTTATCTTCTTAAAGATAATCTTCTTTTTCTTCTTCTTGTCTTAATCCTTACAAACATCCAAATCATTGTAAAGAGAATCTCATATGGCTTTAAGTGTGTTAAAGAGTTAGTTGAGTGAAAACAAAAGTGTAAAGTCCTGCGTGACTTAGCAAGAAAAGTTGTAAACCTATTGAGGCTTAGAGAATACAGGCTGTAATTGTTCCAAGGGAACAGAGTTGTAAGGTGCATGAGTTAAGAAGGTTGTCTCAAGCATCATAGTGGAAAATCTAACCTAAGATGGGGACTCGAGTAGCCTACATTAAGTAAACCAGTATAATTTTTGTGTGTTCTATTCTTCTATCCCTATACTCTTTACTCGCAGTATTCACATCACACACGAAATTATTTATCTTTGATATTCTGTTTTATACTAACACCTCAGAACATTTTGAAGTCTGTTTCAATTTTGCTCTGCTAAATTTCAACCTGAAAAGTATTTTTAAGTACATGATTAAATTTTAAAAAGAGGCAAAATTCAACCCCCCTCCCCTTCCTTATGACTCTTATATTTACTTTAGTATATGGTGTCTGTGTATGTGTTTCGTAGCATTGAGGAGATTCATGAACTTCCTTTGTAGCTATAACCTGCTTTGCTTTAAGAATGAAGAGATTTTGGGTGCGTTTGTTTTACCTTTAAAAAAATAGATTTTGTATTAGAAAAATCTCGAGGTTTTTCTTTAAAGATTTAAAAAAATATATATATTTGATGGTATTTGTGTTTGTTTACTACCCAAAAAAAATATTTTTTTAAAAAATGATTTAACTAGTTTATGTGTTAGTCTCTCTCTTTTTTTATAAAAATAAATTTTGAGAAAAATTAATCCCAACAGTTTTACATGAATTAGAGTCAAATTTTTTTTTTATAGAATGATTTTACTAAAAATCCTAAACAAACACTTAAAAATGAGAAAAAAATGATTTATTTAAAAAAATACTTCCTAAAAAAAGAAACGGGGCGTTTATGTACAAGATTAAAGAGATTCATGAACTTCTTTCTCTTCACGAAAAACAAAAAATAAATGAAATGCATTGATTAAACAAATTAAAATACAGTACCGATATCCCTCTCACATTCTCTCTTACTGGTAATTATTTGCAATTTAATGTTACCGCTTCTGCTGCTTCTTATGCTACTCAAACACAAATTATTTCTTGCTCTCTATATATATAGCTGAGCAGAGCTGCCAGTACTTATACATTGATCTTATTCTTATGTGTGACAAGTACGAGGCTCTACTTTGTGTGTCATTATTTTCATGTAAACCATGACGTTTATATATGCATTCTGTTCTTACTTGATAGGTAGTACTTTACTATGTATAGTTGTACATAAGGCTTTGAACATGGATCATCAACAAAGTGTTGAGAAGTTTGAGAACTCTACATGGAATAAAGCTTGGAGTATGGGTCATCAACAATCTAGTGTTGAAAAGTTTGAGAAATTTACATGGAACGTTGAGAATTTCTCTCGCTTGAACAAGGAAATTTACTTCGAGCCTTTTGTCCTAGTCGGTTATCCATGGTATGATATTTGAATGAATGCATTTCCACATGTTGGAATTTATTAGATCGGATACAAAATACTCTTGTACATGGTTTATGTTTTTATGTTTTGAATGATATGATTTGGTTTAGTTTAGGATGATTTATCTGTATAAAGGTGGGAGGAACACAGGAGATGACATCCTATCAATTTTTTTGGAGGCTGTGCAAACTGCGAATATGTTTGAGGGATGGAACAGAGACGTGAAACTTAAGTTGCTTGTATTTAATCAGTTCAAGAGCAACATTGCGATCACAAAAGGTTTCAATTTTCTTCCTCTCTACAAACAATTATTGAGTATTTAAATATGTCAATAACATTATGACTTTAAGTTATCATAGTAAACAATCTACTAGTATATATTTTTTTTTTATCAAAGCAACCAGTTAGTATAATAATGAAATTTCCTTAAAATAATGAAATTAAAGATAAAAAAATATTATTATAGTTATATTACTTGAATTGAGCAATAGCCAGCATATATATGCTTGTTTAGAGAATTATTTTCTCATTATCTGTTTAGATATTACCATTGACTGAAATTTTGGTTCTTAGTATTTTCATAGAGGTGTTGCTTTCATTCATCTCTTAGCACAACTAAACTGACTCTTGATACATCAATTTGCCAGAATCGAACTATGAATTCAACGCGAGTCAGTTTTTCTTGGGTTTCAAATCTTTCACGAGTTTAGCTGAGCTTCATGATCCTAACAAGGGGTTTATTGTGAAAAATGTTATCATTGTTGGTGTAGAAGTTTATGTTTCTAAGTCAAGAAATGAGAAACGACTAAATCAAGAAGCTAACTTAACCGCTTCCCTAAGGCCAAAGCTAGAAGAAAGCCAATGCCAAAATGTAAGTGACCTTATGAATTTCAAGGGTATGGGACACATAGAAAAAGCCTTTGTTCCAGTACTAGATGAAGTATGTTTTCTGCACCCTTCACTTATTGAGTGCCAGCAGAAAAGAAGTCGCAAGTATAGGGAATGGGCGTTCACTGCTTTGGGCAGAGTTCTTTATTTCCTTAAGACAAGAAAGGTGCGAGATATTACTTAGCTTGTAAGGATCTTCAAACTTTCTGGGAGGAACTTCTTCCATTTAATTTCAATTTGACTTGGTTAGAGCCTAGTGTTCAATCGGCTTTAGGAAAGAAAAGTTATTTTGAGAAACTAAAGGAGGCAGAAAAGCTAAAGGATAATGTGGTAGCTCTAGAGTTGGAATTGGAGAGGCTAAAGTCAAAGTTTTCTGCTGCAGAGATAAATCTTGATGCTGCAAGAGACTTGTTGGAGGCAGTAGATTTTGAAGAGATGGATTTGGATGCTGAACTAGGATTTGTGAAACCATAAACCTAAAGCTAAATATGCATGTTGGTATGGAGTATGGATGCTTTTTGGCGTTTGAATGATTAATTTTCAAAAAATTGTGTGAAAAGATAACTGTTGAACTACCTTTGATCATTTACATACTTTTGCTCATTTCTTTCCGCTTCTCATTTGCTTAGAGATCGCCCTGGATGTTGTACTAATTACCGGAATGGAACATATTTTAAAAATCCAAAATGCTTGAACACTTCAAACTATGAGACTATACTTTGTTTGGAGGCTATGCAAACTGCTAATATGTCTAAGGGATGGAGCATAGATGTAGCTTTTAAACTACTTGTATTCAATCTGGTTGATACCAACATGACTATTTCAAAAGGTGTTTTCCTTGTCGTGGATGCAAAATGCCAAATATGATTACATTTTTTAATGCTTTAAACGTCGAAGTTTGATTTGATTTGTTCTTTTTTTAAAATATCAGGCCTTCTCTGTAATAAAAAAAAATAAAAAAATCATTGTAAACAATTATTATGATGATAAATAATTTAAAATGAGAAACAAGTAAATCAAGCAGTTAAGTTAACTACATTCCTGGCAGTTAAATGTAAGGCTGGGCATATGGAAGTCGAAGTACCATGGCCTGAGCCTGAAAGCACAAATTTGGAAGTTTTTTCACCAGTTTCTAAAGTGGTTTGCACTGAACCTACTAAACAAGCTGATGATGCAGAGTTAGTGTCTGCTGCATTGAGGAGAGTTCTTTATTTCCTTAAGACTAGTAAAGTTAAAGACATGAATGAACAAGCTTGTAAGGAGCTTCAAGATTTGTAAGATGAGCTTGATAAATTTAAATTTGATCACACTTGGCTAGAGCCACAAGTTCAATCTGCATTAGGAATGAAAAATTATGTGGAGAAAACTCAGCAGGTTGAAAAGCTGAAAGAGATTAAAGCAGTTCTAGAGCTGGAAGTGGAGAAGCTAAATGCAAAATTGGCTGCTGCTGACGTAAGTCTTAACGTAGAAAGAGACTTGTTGAAAGCACAAGGCATCAAAGAAAGAGATTTGAAGTCTGAATTGGGGTCTGGGAGTTGGAGGCCATAGATCTATAACTAAACATGGATTGATTTCAATGAATGCAGAGTTTTGTCTTTATAAGTACCTATATAATTGAATTGTATTTTTCAACTGCATTGTTATTTACATACCATACCTAAGTTTTGTTTATTTTTGGTTTATAAGTTTCATACTATATTACTTAAATCATGAGTCGATAATGCCAATGAACTTGAGATTTCATCTAGGAAGTTTTTAGTTTTCTACCCACTTATATGAACTTATTAAAATATCACTTCTTTTGAACTTATGAGATAATACAGTGGTATGTTCTCACAAACCCCATCGTATCTTTTTGAAATTGAGATTGCCTTTGAATGTTGCGAATTGTGAAACCATTTTCTTGGTTAAAAAAATTGAAATTGTCGATTGTGTTCGAATTGAGCTTAAAACTTGTACGTCATATAGTGACATCTATAATATCAAGGAAACGGTCTTGCTAAAAATAATTATCTGATGCAAACACAATGGTTGCGTCTGACTTTGATTGATATCATATTCAATAGATGGTTTATCCTAAATAGAATTAAAAGCCTTTTTTTATGCTAATATTTAAAGGCCATTTTTACATAAAACTTCAAATCACAAATCAAGATTATAGATGATCAAACTACTATAACACAAGCATGAAGGACAAGAATAAAAAATTAAAATTGATGCATAAAAACACGCTCCCACACAGGAGAAGCAGTGTTTGAAGCTAGTCTGCATCTGTTGGCATGGAATGATCTATCATTTTCTGTTTTCTATAGGGTGTTCCATTTTTTACTGAGTAGCATGATACCCCCCCAATCTCTCAAATATTCTTTATGATTTGTTTTTCTAGCTCATGAAGCAGTGTTTGAAAAGGGTTGTCATTGATATGACATGTTCAAAATCCAAAAATGCTTGAACATTTTAATTTCAAACGATGAGACTATATTTTGTTGTGTGTTGTATTGTGCTCAAACAAATTAATGGATCATTGCATCTCATATCTACATTATTCCAAAAATAGACCATCAATTGTCTCTCTCAATCAATTACCAAACGGTGAATGCGCACTGAAAGCATAGCAGTTATTATCAAATATTCTGATAATATCTGCAATTTCTGCTGTGAGTTGTTTTTCTAAAAGAAATCTGCTTCGAGCAATATCAGATTTAAAAAAGTAATTAAGTAAAAATCATTTTGACGCGGAATGTTTTTGGTAACTCTCATCCAACTATTTTGACGCGGAAATTTTTAAATATTTAATAGGATTTAATGACCAATGTTTGAAATTTGAAACATAAAAAAAAAAAAAAACTGATTTAAAAGGTAATTAAGGGAAAATCATGCTATAAATACATAAAACTAATAAGGTAAATATTTTTAATTATTATGGTATATGTGTTGAGAAACTCTCCATTTCCTGAATAAAATAGAAATGTCCATCACTATAGTCTTGTAGTAAATAAATTATATAAATTGACACATTTCTAAATTTGGAGACATTATTAGTTGGACATTTATACACTAAAATTTTGGTAATGGAACAAATGGAGGAGATAAAAAAATGTGAGAGGATCTTGACTCACCATCCCTAAAGCACATTTAATAGTATATTTGATGATGAAATTAATTGTCAATTGTCAACTAAACCAAAGAAGAGAGGAGAGTTAAATGTTAATGTTAAAAATGCACTAAATTTTGAATGATAAAATCAGTCACATTTAAAAAGAAAAGAGAGGAGTAATATGCATGGACGGATAAGGAAGGAAGGAAGGAAGGAAGGAAGGAAGGGAGGGAGGAGGAAGGTAAGAGAGGTAGAGCTTTAACAACTGTTTTCCCTTTGTATAAATAGATATATGCTGATGCAGGTAGATACACAACTGAAACTGAGTTGAAAAATCAATTAAGCTTCATAGTTTCATCCATGGAGTACTCAAATAATAGGACTGTTGCAGCGTTGGTTATGGTTTTGTTCCTTGCAGTACTCATGTGTTCCTCTTCCCAAGTTATTGTATCAAAGGATGAGAATATGGGAAATTATACAAGCGTGGCTGAAGCTGTTAGGAATGCCCCAGATTTGAGCGACCAAACTTACACCATTCACGTTTTAGCGGGCATTTATGAAGAGTACGTTTTCATTCCACCAAATAAGACTAATATTAAGCTCCTTGGTGATGGTTCAAACCAGACAATCATTGTTGGTCACCAAAATGGTTCCGTCGGTACCATAGGTATGCTACCTAATTATATTTACTCTCACTTAATTTCCAATTCATTCATTTTCTATATTTAATTATTAATTTATTTTTTTGGTAAGAAAGATCACACTCATTTTGTTTCCATCTAAGACAAATTATTTAGTTTAAAATTCATCCCTGATTACAATGAAGAACTATTTTAGTTATAATAATAATGTTACAATAGTATTCCTCCAAATAAGGTTTTGCTGTGACTGTACTTGCAGACATCCATGGAGAAGGGTTCATGGCTCAAGACATTGGATTTGTGAACTCAGCGGGGATAGATGCAGGTCCTGCAGCGGCTGTTCGAAACGTGGCAAACAATAGCATATTCCTTCGGTGCTCCATTCAAGGATTCCAAGACACCTTGTTTGCTGTTTCCGGAAGACAATTCTACAAAAACTGTGAAATCTATGGTACCGTTGACTTCATTTACGGCAACGCTGCAGCTGTATTTCAAGACTGTATGGTTTTTGCACGCTATCGACAGTTTGTGGTATTCACCGCGCAGTCACGTGAAAATCCATCTGACAAAACAGGTTTCACATTCCAACGTTGTAATTTCACCATGTCACCTGAAGATGAGGGCAGAAAATCAGAGGTGCGTGGAACATTGGGTCGTCCTTGGAGGGCATATTCCACGGTGGCTATATTGCAATGTTTCATAGATTCCTTTGTGGATACTAGAGGTTGGGAACAAATGGAGGGACAGCCCAATGATAAGGTTACTTATGTGGAGTTTGAGAATGTTGGACCTGGATCTAACACTGATGGTAGAGTGAATTGGCCTGGTGTTACAGTTCTTCGCAACCCGGACCAAGCACTT
>Ga0228711_1012234_pt1 | contig 10590 bp, 5 predicted proteins | sample MedpolnodulmetaG_2_FD_177996 | JGI IMG/M metagenome (GOLD analysis project Ga0228711, IMG submission 177996) | Root nodule microbial communities from Medicago polymorpha collected in Santa Monica, California, United States - brown nodules | ecosystem: Host-associated > Plants > Roots > Nodule...
GAGAAATTAGGGTTTAGAAATGAATTGTAGTGAGAAAGAGAGAAACGGATCTGAGTATTTAAGAATGGTGAGCGGGATGAATAAGAGGGAAACTGAATTTTGTGTTTAGATCTGCGTCGTTGGATTTTAAGTTATCGACGGTCTATATTAGCGATCCGCGTGTACTTGCGCAAAAGGATATTGAACGTTGATAAGTAAATTTTAACGGTTCGATTTGTTTTCTTTGCATCTGTGCGGATCAGCACTTTCTTCCTTTTTGCTAGTTTTTGTGTATCCATCTATTTTGAGGTGCTGCTAGTTCGAAGACTCAATTTAATAAATCTTTTTTTTCATTTTTTTTTATAAAAGATAGTTTTGCTACTTCTTTAATCATCATATCTTTTATTTTATTTTATTAGGTTATATTATACTTGTAACAACTTATGAGATCTCATCAGGTTAATTTCTTTCTTTAAATTATATCTCATGTTATGATCTCTTTGATATTGAAAATACTAGCATAATCATTATTGGATGATCTGTGTTGATATACCTATATTTAATTTGTAGCATCTCTTTTTTCGATTAATTTGTTTTGGTCACGATAAAGATTACTATTTTTTGAAGAAGAAAGAAAGAAAAAATTGTAGCACCTAGTATCTTGCATTTTCGTATATTTAATTAAGTTTAAGGGTAAAACAGTAAATTAATTTTAAATCTCTACCCTCCCCTCCGTTGAACCAAACGGATCCTCACTGAATTTGTTAAAACTATTTGATTAGATACATAAACTATCTTTAAATAACACATACAAAAGAAAATAAAATATATAAAAAGTTATTCATAACTCAAAAGATAGTTTATGTTAACCTTAATGTTTCTTTTACTATTTGAATCTAGTTTATGTTAAAAAAAGGTTAACTTAAACTAGATTCATAATTCAAAAGAAAAAAATTAATGTTAGATTTCATTCTTGTTAAAACATCCAAAGGGACATAAAACATAACCAAATAAAATCCAAAATAAGCATTATAAGGAACAATCATTTGCTCCAATTACATGGTTAATGCATTACGAAAAATGAGTGATTCTTCGTCAACCTCCTAACCCATTGAAGGTTGTTCCCCATCTCTTAAGAGCATAAACCTCCAAATCCATAGAAGATTGTCCCATATCTCTTCAAAACTTCTCGGATTTCTTCTTCATCATCAATCTGCAATACTCATTTTCATAAGTCATTTTCAATTTGACTTAACTGTTGTCAAATGTAACCATTACAATTATATAATCTTGCTACCTATATATCTCCTAAATGTCTACACTCTACATCAAAATAATTCGAATAGATCTTTAATTACACCTCTTTTTATTATGTGATAGACAAACTGGTTGAGTTTTTGTATACTATTGACTAACTAATGTTGTGTAGAATGCACTTCATGAACAAGTCACATAACTCTATTATTAACCTATTCATGCCAACATATACACCTCAAACATATCAAACTCTTCACACACAAAATTGTAGTACAATCAACAACTTATTCATTTAGTGGGAGAGATTAAGAGTTCTGGAAACAATACAACTAAAGTCATTGTATTTACACATAATCCAAACAATAAAATCTTGGGAAAAATTCTGAATGACACAAGCATAGGTATACCATGAAAACATAAAATTCATGTATTTATATGGACCTTATAATTTCTCCCTCACATGTTATACAAGTCTAACTGAAAATTCATTTGCTCCCAACCCCTAATGCACCATACCAAATAGGCAAATACCAATGCAAAGTAGCCAAAAGCAGAAACTCTCTTAATGGCAAACACTCGAAGCTGCTCCCATGTAAATGACTTAGCAAATAATATAATTGGATGACTTTTTCACATTTAGAAGATAGAAAGAGAATTATTGAATCCTAATGTGACAGATTTACTAAAATTTGGGTATCAACTAGATGCAACTTGAACATAGGTTGTTGTATAAGAGCATACAATTTTCCAATTGCTTTAACCTAAAGTTATTTTCTAGCAGACCAACTAACCCAAGACACTTATGGAATATTTTTATTTGGTTCTACAGAAATTCAACAATATCAATCATATCTTGTATCAATTAATTCTTGGACAACAAAAGTTTCATAAGAAATAAGTGGACAACATTTAATGGCGCTATCGAATTTAGATACCAGATGCAATTTTCATGAAAGATATGTAGATAACATAATATATTGGTGATTGGATTTTCAGTATGTCTTAGCTGATGTCAAATGTAACAAATATTAATGTGTTTCTAGCTGAATATGATATATCTCCAAAAATTATACGTCAAAATAGTTTGAATGGACCTTTAAGTACAGCTCTTATCCTTTTATTGTATGTTTGGTTCCGCGTCCATTCACCACCACCACATGTCCATGAGGCTTTCTACTGCGAAAAACAAGAAGCTACAAAGAGTAGCTTCGTGTTAGATGCACATTTGGCGATAAACAAATGTCTCGCATGGCTTTTCCAAACATATATACGCTTATTCTTAACAAATTTATGTCATCTGCACAATGATTTTGAGTTTTTGATATGTATACTATTGATTAATGTTGTGTAGAAGCCACTTGAGGAACAAGTCACAGTACATCATTAGTAATCAATCCATGCTACCAGGCACAATTGAAATACATCAAGCTCTTCTCACATAAAATGGTAATACAATAAACTTTGTCATTTAATTAATCTCATTCATATAGAGTGGGAGAGATACATAGTTCTGAAAATAATAGGAATCACACAAGCAAGAGTATGCCATGAAAACAACATCAGGTAGAATTCGTCGAATGACGCCAGAGCAAATGATATGACACCATTAGTTTCATACCAAATAATTGAACGCAATAAACATCCAGCATAGTACACGTGGGCGACACGTGTGTAATTTTTTTAATTTTTTTTTTTATAATTTTTTTTGTTTTTTTTTAATTTACGCATTTACACGTGGCATTTTTATTTGTTTTGTAAAAAAATTACACATGTGGCGTCCATGTGTGCGCCATATATGCATTGACTATGTCAAAATTGGGTTAGGGGGCTGAAATTGCAACAGAAAGTAAACACAGAGGACTTGGAAAGAGTTGTTTTCTTTAGGGGTCTAAAATCACAACATTTGGATACTTATGGGGCAAAACAGTAATTAAGCCTAAATAATAAATTATGTAATAAAAATAAGGTTTAATAGTAGTTTATGCCCCCTATATTTTAAGAAGTTGCGAATAGTATAGATGTATATGGCGCTAATACCTTGCATATATCACGAGGACATGTTTAATTTGGTTTGTTATAACTAAAAAGCAACAAACATTTATATTTTTAGTTTTAATCAAAATCAAAATTTCATAAAAAAAAACATAGCTCATAATTTTCAAATTTTACCGCGGTACGTGCCCGTCTTTTCGCTAGTATGAATAATATTATTTATTATTATAAGATAGAATTGTAATATGATATAATAATAATAATTAAGTTTTCTAAAAATTCATATTAAATATAAAAAAGAGTTTAATCTCATCGATCTATAAATTCGTTAATCTGTTTAAACTAATATCACGTTACTTATTTAAATATTTCATATTTTTGAACAAGCTAGTAGATTATATGAGATTTGGGTTAATAGTGCTTTTCACCCCTATAATATAGATCATTTCCGAATTTTCGCCCTTATAAAATTTTCGGTTTGATTTGCATCCATGTAAAACTTTTTTTCCCGAAAAACAACCCTCCCCATACGACTGTGCATATTTGCTGACGTGGTACACTGTGTGGCATACTGACTGTGCATATATGCTTATGTGGCGTGTTGACTGTATAATTATTTTTATTTTTTAAGGGTACACATGGCATTTGTGCCTATTTTTTTTTAAAAAAATATAATATAAATTCATTTATATTAATTTATAAAAATTGAAAATAAAAAAATTCAGGAAATTTTTTATTTATGGATTTTTTTTTTAAATTCAAGAAAAAAAATTTATTCCAAATTTTATATTTTTTGATATAAGCATTAAAAAAAAATTAAAATTTTAAAAATTAGAAAAATATTCATATTTTTTTCCAAAAAATTTAAAAATAAAAAATAATTAAGATTTTTTTTTCTTAATTTAAAAATATCAGAAAAAACTTTTATATTTTTTTCGAAATATTAAAAATTAGATAAAATAGAAATATATTCATATTTTTTTTGCAAAAAATTTGTAAAAATGAAAAAAAGTAATTTTTTTTCTTTCTAAAATTCAGAGAAAACATTCAATTTTTTTTAAATTTAGAAAAATATTCAGATTTTTTTCTCAAAAATTTAAAAATATAAAATTCAGTTTTTTTATTTATAATTTTTTTTCTTAAATCAGAAAAAACATTCATTTATTTTCGAAATTAAAAAATTTGTATCTTTCTTGAAATTAAGAAGATTATTAAAAATTCTGGAATTTAATTTTCAAAATAAAAAAAATTGAAATGTCATAAAAAAGGTAAGGTTTTTCTCGAAAAAACTGTTTTTTTAAAGATTTTCTACCATTGAAGAATTCTAGAAAAAATTCTTTGAAAATAAAAAAAATTAAAATTTATATCATATTTTGTTTGAATTGAAAAATTAAAAATATTTTTCCTGAACTTTTTCTAATTTTAATTTTAACGATATTTTTTATTTTCGAAAATTAATTTTAAGATTTTTTATTCTTAAATTAATATAACTGAATATATATTGGAAAATAAAAAATAAACTTTTTACTTTCCAAAATTACTTAATTTCAGATTTTCCAGAAATTGTTTTTTTGTAGAAAAAAATTTTAAAATATTTTTTTTGAATTTTTTTAAATTTCGAATTTGTTTTTTCTAAATTTAATTCTTTTTATTTTAAAAATTAAACTCCAGAATCTTTAAAAAAAATGAATTTCGAAAAAAAACCCATTATATTTACTGATTTTTAAATATTTGAATTTTTTTTTCGATTTTTAAATTTTTTGAAAAAGAATCTGAATATTTTTCTGATTTTTTGGATTTTTTATTTTTGAAAATTAATTTTAAAATATTTTAAAAAATAAAATATGACGTGGACAATTACAAATAAAAAAAAAAAAACTAAGTCGGCGCTACATATGCGTATTTGGTGAGTTGGATGGAGGGGGGTGTTTTCCGGAAGAAAAAAAGTTTTGCAAGGATGCAAATCAAATCAAAAATTTTATAGAGGCGAAAATCGAAAATGCCTTATATTACAGGGATGAAAAGCACCGTGAACCCATGAGACTTTTAACAATACATAAGGATTTTCACATCATTCACGATCCATAGATATATAGCCACAATTAACAATACAACATGTATAATGTCTTATTCCCTCATCAAGGACTTTCACATCATTCACATAAATCATATTCATACATTATCATCATTTATATATATTGTGTGTCATGTAATGTACACAGTTAGGATTATGTAAAGTACGCAATATCTTAATTACTTAGCTGATTGCACATTTAATTACAATCAATAGAGCTTGACATTTGATTTTATCCCACACATAATAGAGAAGATGAATACTACCAAGACACATTTTATTGCACACATTTCAACATTCTTCTTTTGGATGGTTAAAATTCATGAGTCCCACTAAATTATGTGGGTTCCATATAAATTTGTTGGGTTCCATATAAATTTTAACTAAAAAAAAAGAGTGTGTTAAAAAGTGTATGTTAAAGTATGTGTTGTTAGCTTTTCTTAATAGATAATTCAAGTTATGGCTGTTAAAATTGAAACAGATCCAAATAAAATTATAAATCTCTAGTTCGACACACGTTGTAATAATTATAATTTTCTCTAGGTATGGATGCAACTTCTGTTAAGACTATGGGAAGAAATGGAATCATAAACACGTAGATACATGCAATTTTTTATACTCCAATGTCACAAATTTCATAAACATTGACTAAAATTTTATGATGATCAAATTTGTTGTTTCCATTAACCCCATAGGTTATATGGTGGTGTATGACATCGGATTTAAAAGTGTGTTTATCTCTAATTTGAATTCTCTAGACATAACATTTTTTATATTGGATCAATCGATATAAGGTTTTGCTTTGGTTTAATTGAATCCTTTGTTATTGAAAGATGATATTGATCCTCATACTAATCGCAGCCTTTGGACTGGATACCGAATTTTCAAAAGAATTTTTTTTGTCATTTCCATTCATATATACACCAACTCTATTTCAAACTCCTTATGTCAATTAGGTTTATCAAAGTTCTTTGGACTTGAGGAATGCTTGTTTCTCCGTAGGAATTTGCTATATGAGTAATATGACTGTCGTGAATGACTTTGGGGCGATACAGAGGGGTGGAAATAGGTTAGGCCGGGTCGGGTTTTGTAATGCCTAAGCTTGAACTACCTCAAAAATTATGGGCTTGAGTCTGACCTATTAACCGTCATAGGCTTATTTTTGAGGTCTGGCCTGACCTTTTTAAAGGCTTGATGAAGCCTGAAAGCTTATTTAAAAGTCTATTTTACACCAAAGCCTAGCAACACATGAAAGCTTACTACTAAATAGGCCAAAACTTATGAAGGCCTAAAACACATGAATATCTATGCTACTAAATAATGAAATCTTACGAAGGTCTAATCACACCACTATATCTGCTACTAAATAACCAATCATATGAAGGCTTGAGTGTATGAAAAAAAAAACTTCAACAATATCAACAATGAAAGATATATTATATATAAAAAGCCTAATATAGGCTAGCCTGACGGGATTAATAGGATTTTCTGCAAGCCTTAACCTGACCTATTTAATTAGAAAATTGTTGTTCACACTTCATATAAGGCTGACAAACACCTGTAAAAGACGTAAATACCCCCATGGCAGTTAACTACCGATGCAACGAACCGACGGTAGTTAACTACCGATGCAATGAATCGGCGGGAGTTAATTGTCGATGGTACCTCAGCAGTTAACTGTCGATGCTTTGTTATAAGATCAAAACATCACATAGGAATTTCCAAAACTTCATTGTTGCGGTTTTGATCAAGAAAGTTGCGATTTTCACCAACATTAAGCCATTCAACACCAATTACAATCACAAAATCAAGTAAGTGCTTATTATCCTATTGCATTGGCTTTTATTGATTGAATTGTTAGATTTTTTTGGATAAATTGTCACATTGGTACATTTTGTTGATTTTTGATTTTATGATGTTATATGTTTATGATTTGATTGAATTGTTATATGTTGGTTAAGATAGATTTGATTGAATTGTTATATGTTGGTAGAAATTGTTAGGAATTGTTAAAAGTGTTAGGAATTTGTGGTAGATATGTGTAGGTTTTGATATCTGATATTTGCATTGTGTAGATATGTCTCAGAATCAGGGTGATGTTCAGTTGACAAAGGAGGGTGAGAAGAAGAAATCAAAATCGAATGTGAAGGAACCAGACAAAAAAGCAAGGTGAATGTGCCCGTGTACAATTTCAACAAAATGAGACGGTGCGGAATGACATGTTATTTTAGTCCTCAACCAAAAGCAAGTGCCCTAGGGACTGTCGAGGACAACCCAATTGACTTAAGCGACGAGGGAGATGATTAAATGTAATGGCTTGTAATGTCTTGATTTGTTGGATGTTTTTTTTTATGTTTTTTGATATGCGCGCATTTTGGTATTGAATAAATTTGAATAAGTTGTGTTTTCAATAAATTCGAATAAATGTGAGTATTGAATAGATTCGAATAAAGTTGCACATGTACGCAAAATCAATTCAAAAAATACACAATTTTATTTAGTTTTAATTTCATGTGCATTACATTACATTCTCCCTAGATATATGTGGTATCATCATGATGTTGGATTTAAATTTAATTTTTGAAAGTTTACTGAAAATCTTTGCATTGAAGTGTGTTATACTTAGTGTAAAGATTTTAAGCGCCCTTTAAAAACTCAAAAGAATAGATATAACAAATTTTGCATTCTACAAAATGAGGTTGTTAGGGTTTCGTGAGAGAGAGGGAGTGTGTGTGTTATGTTTTTTAAGTAGTTTTCTCATATTTTAACTTAAAAAGTCCCATATAGAATGGTTTAGAGAGTCTTTGAGTGTATATAATAATATGTAATAAGAGATTGTAATAGTTTAGTGGGATAAATTCTTTAAACATTATGGCTTTAAGCATTATGCCTAAGGAATTTAGCCTAATATTCTTTTTCATTTTGAACTTCATTCTTCATTTAAATTATTATATTTTTTTAGGCTTACTTCATTCTTCGTTTAAACTATTATATTTTTTTAGGCTTATTAACCCCATAGGTTATATGGTGATGTATAACTTCCAATTTAAAAATGTGTTTATTTCTAGGTTCGAATTCTCTATACATAACATTTTTTATGTTGGGTTAATCCGTACAAGGTTTTGCTCTGGTTTAATTGGATCCTTCGTTAATGGAGGATGATATTGATCTTTGGATTAGTCGGCCATTAGACGGGATACCAAATTTTCAAAAGAAATTTTTTTGTTGTTTCCATTCATTTATACACCAACTCGATTTCAATCTCCTTCTGTTGATTAGGTTTATCAAAGTAGTCACCAAAGTCATTTGAGCTTGAGGCATGCTTGTTTCTCAGTAGGGATGTGCTATATGAGTAATATGACTGTCATGAATGAGATTGGGGCGATACAATTTTAAATTTTCCATTGGTATTACTTGGGTTTCAATTGGTTCCATATATTTTTTTAACAAAATGGTTCCATACAAATTTAAAATCTATGAACTATAACATAAAAATATTAAAATTACTATGAGGCAATTGCTATGGCTATCAATCTATCTTTATTATTTATCGTAATTTCAACAATTATGATAAATACCACAATGGCTTGAATCAGGAAACGATGATCTCTTAGCTTGTACCAATTTTGTGCGTGACAGTTCCTTTCATACATGTTATTGATAATCATGACTATTTGATTTAGAAATTGCAAGTTTTTTTTTTTTGAACAGCTAAATTTTATTAGATATAAAACCATTGCTGCACAAGACGAGCCACTACGGGAACAAGTAACAACGGCTGTCGGCCACCAAAGGGCAAGCAACACAAAGAAAAGTGTGGTTCCTGTGCCACACAACACAGCTGGAGCATCACACCCCTAAATCAGAAAACACAAACAAATACCTAAAAACAGACCTGAAAAAACCAGAAAAAACTGCAGAGGCTGCACCACGGCAAAACTGCCCAGACAAACACCAGCAGCACCAAAAACAACATAACAAACCCACAGCTACCTTAACATGATGCAATTTTCAACCTACTAAGACTCCAATGCTACGATAGGACTTTTATCTTCTCCACCAAGTTATCAACCTCCTTGATCACATTCACCACCATAGGATTGAGGTCTTAGTAACCGGTTATATCAAGTCATATAGACGACTCATCACATTCACCACCATAGGATTACAAATGCACTACATTGTAGTTAATTTTAGTTAATTACAACCAGTAACTTGCTAGATAAGTTAACCAGTTAGTTTTTACTTCTATTAATAGGATACATCATACATGTAACTAACTTGTAATTAGATCAATTCATTCAATAGATTCAGTAATTTATTAATAGCAGCAACAATAAACTAACTGGCACATACACAGTTCTGTATATACTCAATTAAAGTGACAAAACACTACAAAAAATCTTCATGCAGATAGGGTACATTTGTCACAGGAGGTTGTAATAGTTTTGTTAAAGAAAATACTGCATTCATTTACACAATAGACAGCAATTGAAATCCATCTTTTTATAGAATATACAAAAAAGAGGCCATACTGTTTTCTTAAATATTTTCAAATAGGAAAAAAAAATACTCAGCATCTTTCTCCTAAACATGAACTACATAAACCGAAAACACTATCATTTTTTTTTTCTTGGTCAAATAGCCTAGTAGCTAGAGCTCACACAATTGATACCAAAAACACTATCATGTTTTTAAATCCTAAAAAAACAAAACTGTTAAAAATAAAACAGAATCATAACTCACCAGTAAAGTGAACCTCATTTGATTTCAACCTTATCAAAACTTATAAAGGGCCAAAACATTGGAACAATCAGTTGATGATACAATAATTAAACTATGTCCCTTAATTCTTAGATAACAGAATGTCATGGTGCTGTAGAATTAAAAGATGCAATTCACACAGTTTAACAAATCTCACCAAGATATAAGAAAGTAATCATTAGTAACAAGAAATGTAATCCTTTTCATTAGGTTTCAATTTCAAACTATGTAAAATTGAATATCCTTCAATCTCATTAAGAATTACAAGTCAGAAATTAAACTAAACATCATAACAAGAATTATAGATTAAAATTGAATATTCAAATTTCTAAGCTAAAGGATAACAATAAAAATAAACTAAAGAGTGTTTCTTCTTCTTCATCTTCAACCTCCAAAACCATAGAGGGTTCTTCCTTGTCTCTTCAAGGCATAGACAACATCCATGGCGGTCACCGTCTTCCTCCTAGCATGCTCAGTGTAAGTAACAGCATCACGAATCACATTCTCCAAGAAGATCTTCAAGA
>Ga0228711_1012238_pt1 | contig 10588 bp, 10 predicted proteins | sample MedpolnodulmetaG_2_FD_177996 | JGI IMG/M metagenome (GOLD analysis project Ga0228711, IMG submission 177996) | Root nodule microbial communities from Medicago polymorpha collected in Santa Monica, California, United States - brown nodules | ecosystem: Host-associated > Plants > Roots > Nodule...
ATGGTGGGTTCCATCGTTTCTATGATTACTTGTTAAACGGTGAGGTCCTCTCTATACACCGGAGCCTCCTCTTTCATTGAATCCTCTCATTCAATCAATGTTATTGTGAACTTGTACAGTTCACCCCTTTCATATGACCTGATTACAATGAACATGCTCATTTTTTTTTTGGTAGATTACGTGCTCATTTATTTAATCTAGGTCATATGAAAGGGGTGATGTTAAATGCCAACATGTTTAGTAGTCATGCCCCATTCTTTCATATAATGCTGAATTTATAAAATGAAAATATAAGTAGAGTCTAAAACATGTTTTCTTAATTGTACAGGTTCAAGTAATGATTACTGCAATTGATTCAGTTGATGCTTTGGGCCATAGTGAGGTTATAGGCAAGGAGGAAAAATAGAAGGCCGTTGATAAGATTTTGCAAATTCTAGGTTCTAAAGCTAGTGAATTGATTTCTTCTAGTAAGCTTGTCCATGTCCTGTTAATAGCTTATTTTGTTAGATGAACAATATTTCTCTTATTTTTTATGTTTACATGACGAGACATTGTGGTCCAGAATTATTTTGTAATTTGACATGTACTAGTAAGCACACATTAAGTTTTAGTAAATTAATATTATTGTTTTATACCTTCATTGATCATATGATATTTCATATTAGTGGCTATGCTCATGAATTTTTTTATTATCATATTATATTCAGTACCATAATCGTGTATAAAAAAATTAAAATATAGAGATTTTAAATGGGGTGAACCGATTTAAATTCAAAGATTTTTGACTCTTTTTTAACCTTTTTTAAATGGTATCAATCGATTTAAATTAAAGGATTTTAAATGGGGTGAACCGATTTAAATTAAACGATTTTAAATCGGGTAAAGGGTGGAGACTTAAAATCAAACACCGTTTTTTAAATCGGCCACCTATAAGTCGGATCATGAACCGATTTAAAAAGTCATTTTCACCCCATTTAAAAAGTGTTTTCTGTACTAGTGGCCTAGTTTCCTAACTAAAAGTAGTATGACATGGCATCATTAATGAGCGAGTATTTGGTAGAGAGTGCGAAGGCGATTGTCCCACCACCGACGACCACCCTCAACGATGGGAAATGAGGGTCAGTGTGGTGGGAGAATTTGAATAAAATTAGGATGGAGGCTGGTTTGGTGAATGAGGGGTGGTTAGTTGATAATATTAACAGTGAGGTGGGGAAGATGATGTCTACTTTACTTTGGAGGGACCCGTGGCTTGATAGGGTTCTGCTAGAAGCTAGTTTTCGAAGACTTTTTAAGTTGGCGGAGAATAAACTAGCTACCATTGCGGAGACGAAAATGATGTGTGTAAATGGGGAGGCTTGGAAGTGGTGTATGAGGTTGTTTGTGTAGGATGAGGATTCGGTGAAGGAACGTGTGGATAGATTGTCTAATGTTATTCTGCAGGTTGAGATGGAGGAATGGTGGGTTTGGCAGCTTCATTCATCTAAATGGTACACAATTAAAAGTGTTTATGAAAATGTGACTTCATTAGATGTTGATTTTAATGTGGGCTACAACCATCTATTGTGGCTTAAAATGATTCCGCTTAAATTTAATATTTTTTGTTTGCAGATTGATGTTGAATTGGCTACCAATTAAGGAACTCTTGTTTTGGCGTCATATTTTGCCCATATATGATAGTATTTGTTCTACTGAGTGTGGCTTTGCATAAGTTAGAGACCGTCTTTTCATTAATTGAAAAATGTTTGATTCTCTTTGGTTCATGACCTCTGGTTGGCTAGGTATCTCGACGGCTTTTCATGGAAACATTCAGGATTATCTTTTGCAGTTTGGCGGCCTAGGTGGGTTCTCTAAAAATTCTTGTCTGGCTTTTAATATTATTTGGACTCCAGTTCTTTTTGTCATTTGCAAGGAAAGAAATGGAAGGATATTTCAACATAAGAGTGATCTTATTTAGGCTTGGAGTGAAAATGTTAAGTTGTAGACTTATTAGTGGTTAAAATCGTATTATGTTTTATTTGATTTTGATTATCTTCTTTGAAGGCAGAATCCGTTGTTTTGCATAAAAGCTATGTAGTAATTTTCTTTTATGTTGTTGTGACTTTCGGTTCTTGTTTTGTGAACTGTTTGGATTGTTAAGTTGTTCTGACACACCTTGCGCTAGAGGAGCTTTATTTGATTTTTAATATAATTTCTTTAGCCTCTTCAAAAAAAATATTATTACTTTTGACAAAGTTTGTATAACTATTTCCTTAAAAAAAATGTATTATTGTTATTAAACTATTTTCCTTTTTATTAAATTTCTATAAACATAATGGAAAAAAAACACTTTCTATAAACTTTTGAACATAGCCAATATTTTTTTTTCATCGGTTGGTGGAGTGACAAATACCATAAGAAACAAACATACACACACGTAAATTGGAGGTTTGAAGTTCGAACATGGGACACCACCGATATTAATTATGACTTATAGATAAATAGTCAATATATTTAAATTTTTATTTTATTGGATTGCCATGTTATACATGTGAAGTTTTCATCATTGTTTAACAGTGATTAATCATTGAGAAATTTGTTGGTACACAAGATGGGTTCTTTCCTCTAAACCAAATTTTTCATACATAAGAGTCAAAAATCAAACTCATAACCAGGCCCGACCTTGGGGGTGCGCAAGCAGCTCAACCAAGTCGGGCCTCCAAAACCTATGGGCCTCAAAAAAAAAATTAAGTCTAATACCACACCCTACTTAAATAAAAATAAAAAATATGTTACTTCTTTTTCTTTCTTCGGTACACGTTTGATTTTTTTTCTAGACTCTAATTCTCCTTTGGACATAAATTTGATGCTACCAAACCACCCCCAATTTATATAATCACTCAATCGGTCAATTTGGAAAGCTATTTCAATAAAAAGAATCACAACAATAAAAAAAAAATTCACATAAACCATTTGTTTCCCCTTTCCCACAACGGAGGAATGATATATCCAAGTGACACCGTTAGGTAAATTTCACATCTCTTTCACTTAATTTATTTTTTTTATTTCGTTTCATGTTTAAAAGTTTTTCTAATTCTGATTTTTTAATGAAGTTTGACTACACAAAAAAATTATGTTTTTATTTTAGGGGACCTATTTTAAAAAGAGAGCCGAACCTCCTATTTCATAGGAACGGCCCCTGCTCATAACCACTTACTTAAGGGGTTCAAATACCTCATAACATAGATCATCCATTGTTGGTGGTATCTATATCTATAAATTTGTAGTGCTATCTTTTTCTTTATATTTTTACTATTCATATATACACCATTTTATTTCATTAACTAATTACAATTTTCAGATATTTATATTTTTATATAAAAAGATATTAAATTTTGTTCTAATATTTTTTCTTTCAATTTCACAAGTTGCTTAACTTTTTTACTTTTTTTTTTTACCAATTTTATCATTGATTATCAATCAAATAATCTAGTTTTTTAAATAATTTGATTAAAAAATTATAACTATTTTTTTTTTGCGAAGCCATAAACACAGTATATCAAAAATCCTATCAAACACAAGATGTGCCTAACAGGTATCTAAAAAAAGTATCAAAATAGAAAATAAAAAACAACCAAGCTACGTCATTACATAGTAGCATAACCAATACATAGGGATGGATTAGACCAACAAGAATGATAATAGAAACAATAATTAGATTTGTAAGCCATCAGCCATGAGACATTTTTTTTCTCCATAAACCAGGAGAAAGGAAAGACGGGAGACTTGGACATCTCAATAAGATTGGCACCTCCAAGAAACTCTTATCTTATGCCACCTAACTCAGAAAAATTATTTAAAAAGGGGGAAAGTATGTACAAGAGGGGGGGACCACACCAAAACCCTCAAAAGACAAGAAAACAAACAAGAAAAAAAAACAAAGAAAAAAGAAGTGACCCTAAAGGAAAAAGTGTTGCTCAACCGCCCTCGGGTTCACCCTTGGAATGAGTGTTGTAGGTAATGGCTTTAATGAGTTGTTTATTTTGCTTCCTCGTTAGATAAGGAGTAAAATGTTCGTCTAAAGCATCATTCTCCATAGCCCTTATTTGACGAAGCAATTCCAAGTCCTTCTGAAGCACTGGGCAGCCATGTTGGGGGCTTAGTAGCTATTTAGGCCTTCGGCGAAACATTTGTTTCCAATTGTGTTACCTTGACTGTTTCCTCCTGTGAAGTATTAACATAAACCAGTTCCTCTTGTATAATATTGTTTTGGAATACATTTTGCTCAGAATTTGACTAAGATGTAACTGGTATCAAAATAGGCTCATCCTCAACAGAAACCCGTCTATTTTCTTGTTCCACATGTGCAGGTTCATACGTCACCATAACCTGATCATTCATTGTGCCTTAAATATGATCCATTAAATCATGTGTGTTGTCAACATGAGTTGTTGCTACTTCAGTTTGCTTTGATGTGCCTACTTCAACCTCCTTCTTACGAGGTATATATTGTTGTGTTACCTTTTTCGTGGCAGCTAGCTGGTTATTTGTTGGCTTCTTTCCTTGATCAATTGCTTCCATTAGTTTCTTTGGATGCAACCACAATTTGACATGGTATGACTGATGAGACTGCAATGGTGACACAAAAGTGGGCAGTATGGAGAGATTTTGGTAGATCCATATCCACCAAAATACGTGCATAGTGCCAAAAAACACGGTTCTTTGTTGAAGCGTTCAATGTTAACAGAGTGCTACCACACTAGTTATGTCAAGCAAAGTTTTCTCTCGTCAATACTCTTGCGACAATTCCACAATTTTAACCCAAACTTGTGCATGAGTATGATGTTGCATATACAAGTCAGAACCCTTTGTCCACTTTGAGAGACGAAAAACCCACCAGATTGACTATCTCCTTACACCACGCACATGTCATCATAATTATTGAAATGAAATTCAAAAAAAACCTCTACCAAGTGAAATCAATCTCCACATACCTGACGTGCGCCATAACTTGGTTAATTTCATATTCAAATCTCTTGTTGTGCGTAGGGTTTATCCCCTTTGTTTAACACCAAACGACTCTGAATGTTTCGCCGACAATCGGTGATACCCTTTTCATACTCCGCTTGTTCAATTTTGATGCATAGTCTATCGCCCTTGGTGGTTGGAACCGGTAGGTTTGCGTTGTCAATTTTGTCGGGCCCCACAAAGCTTGTGCAAATGATTTGTTTCATGGACTAGCTTGCGGTGTTTGTTGCTGAGAGACCACCACACAGGGCCATGGACAAGAGAAAGGCATGCCGACAACGGAGACCTTGGACAAACACGCTACAATTCCGATGAAAGAATTGGCACAGTGGAAATTAAAACGATTGGAACAATGGCTTGGCAACCGATAACATGTTAGTGTAATTGAAGCTACTGGATCCAAAATTAGAGTGAAACGTAAAACCAAATGGATTATAATTGAATAAACGGTGCTGAATTCGTTAATTGAAATGGTTAAATCTGGTTGGTAAACGGCGCACATGCTAGGAACCCTAACACAACGTTCAAAAAGGAAAAGAATTGCACGTTACTAGTGCATGTCTTGATGGTTGTATGAATATAAGGAGACTAAATTGTCTTAGCGACAATTTCTTATCAGACTTTACTTACCATTCGATTGAACTTTAAAGGCTTAATAGCAGTTTTAGCCCCCTAACTTTCCCAAAGTTACGATTTTGGCCCCCTAAGAAAAAAACACTACAAAACTGCCCCCTATGTTTTGCATTTGTGGCAGTTTTGGCCCCCCAAGGCCAATTTTGACTCGGTCTACGCTGATGTGGCACCCTAAGTGAGGTGCCACGTGTTTTTTTTTTAAATTTTTTTTTACCAAAAATTGGTCTTGGGGGCCAAAACTACCACAATTGCAAAACTTAGGGGGCGATTTTATAGTTTTTTTCTTAGGGGGCCAAAATCGCAACTTCGTGAAAGTTATGGGGCGAAAACTGCTATTAAGCCAACTTTAAACTACCAAGGTCGCCTCCCCTTAGAAACTGAATGGTTAACATTTAAAAAAAAGACTAAATTGCATATTGAGATATGAGAATGGCCAATGGATAGAAGGGTTTATAAAATTTCTTGAAATCACTACTGCGTATATAGCTGAATTATGGCAAATTTATGAGGGTCTTTGCATTATGATGACGTCAAAGTATAACGAGAATTGAAATTGAGACTGGTTGTTTGGTTGTTGTTTAGAATTTAAGGCATGAAATTAATGGTAGTGTGATGAGCGTCAATCTTAAAAAGAAAATAAGAGAGTTGCTCGAGTTAGACGGGAGGATTCGGATCATTCATAATATGTTTCGAAAAAGCCAACATATGTACAAATGTACTAGTCAACATCGGATGTGAAAGCAGTGCATGCGCCGCATATTTTGAACACCCTCCTTTAAAGAAGATTTTGGTTGTATTTAAACATCTTAAAAGTGTGTGTATTTTCCCGATTAATTTCGTTGTAGTTTTATTTTCGCTGTAGTTTTATTTTTCTTATTTGGGCTTAAACCCCTTAAAGTACAAAAAAAAAAGTATATATAAAAAAAAAGACTAAAAAGTCTAAATTTAACCATTTAATAAATTTATTCAAAATTCAATGACTCCACGTTATCACGTGGATGCGTCAATAGGAAAAGTGAAGATATGGAAAAGATTTGACTTTTATTTTTTTCTTTAAAAGAAAAATAAAATCAAAAAGGCAAAATAAAAAGTGGCAAAAACAATGTATTTTATATATTTTATCAACATGTAATATTTTACCCAAAAATAAATAAATATTCCTTTTTGCGAATTCTCAAATGCAGACATCATCACCAAAAATGAAAAAAACAAGGTTCAAATGTAACAAAGACAGCTTTTAATGTTTTCTGGTACATTGAAACTTGACACCTTGTTGACACCTCGTAGTAAAACCACCGAACAGAATTTTCACCTATTTATTCTCTCATTCATTCATTTTGTAACATTGCATGAATAAATAACTTCACAAACCATAGAACAAGAACAAGAACAAGCTACAATGATGATGCTTTCTGCTACTCTTCCCATTTCCCCTATTACTTCAAAATCATCCTCTTCAATGCATTCCCTGAGTTTCTCTCATCGTGTTATGGTTCCTTCCGGCAGCCGTGTTACTCCGGCGGTGTTCACCGGCGTTTCAAAGGGTGGCAGTAGCTCACTCTCACCTGTCAAAGTGAAGGCTTCTTCCATGACAACTGCAGCCATTGGTAAGTTCATGTTTGTTTTAGTTTTTTTTTTTTTGTCTTGTTTTGTATTTTTGATAAATTATTGGTGGAATGGAAAAATGGGTATCTTTGTTGAGTTTAAAGTTTTAATCTTTATTCTGTTTTAAATAAACTTTTATTAGTATTTGAAAATGTTGAGTTGTTTTTTGATTATTGTTTTCAATGATGAGATGAATGTTGTAGCTCTGGATGCAAGATGATGCATCTGATTAATTTTGAATAAGTGGAAGACTCTCTGGAAAAATTTGAGATTTAAGGCTCTTGCTTTTGTGATTTTGTGCATGTTTGGATTGACGGTGAGTTTGGCAGAATCACTACGTGATTTTGGCACGTGCCAGGGTGATTTTGTTAAACTCATTGTGGTTCCTAACATGCATTTTTACTTATCAATAATTTCAGACTTTTCTTTGAAAAACGAAAAAAGAGGAATTTTTGAATAAGGGTCTATTATTTTTGCAGTTGAAGAGGTTGATGAAAGAAAGAAGTTTATAGAGGCATCAAAGAATGGAAACTTGATTCCTCTCTATCAGTGTATATTCTCTGATCAGCTTACTCCTGTTCTTGCTTACCGGAGTTTGGTTAAGGAAGATGACCGGGAAGCTCCAAGTTTTCTTTTTGAGTCTGCTGAGCCTAATTTTCAAGGTTCCAATGTGGTGAGTGTGCTTTGTTTTGGTAGTTTCATGGTTTTGAATTTTAAGGTTGTTTGTTTTTTTATATATATAAATCCGGTTTGAATTATTGCAGGGGCGCTACAGTGTTGTAGGAGCTCAGCCAACAATGGAAATTGTAGCAAAAGATAATAAGGTTACAGTAATGGACCATGAATCTGGTCAGTTAACTGAGGAGATTGTCGATGATCCTATGGAGATTCCCAGAAAAATCTCACAGGATTGGAGACCAACTCTTAATGACGAACTTCCAGATGCATTCTGTGGTAAGAGTTCTATGATCATAGTAAATCATGTTTACCAAGATGGGCTCATGCCAAATTAAGATTCGATTAATAAATATTCAGACGGATATAACTGTATCTATTATTTATAAAGCACGGGTGACGGGTTGATGACGTATGACACGTGATTGCCGGAAGGATTAACAACTTTATGATAATGGGAAATTGTTACGGCTAGGATGTTTTCAGTTTGAGCAAGTGCAGCTATAATTATTGATAACCAAAAGAAAACACGATATTAATGTCTTTTTCGGGTTTTTCGAATGACTATAATAAATGAAGTTGAAATCTTTAAAGGCTTAAGATTTTGTCATCCAAATGCCGACAATCTGCATTAGTACATTTTTTGTCGTTATACGACTTCTTGTGTGAGCACACGCGCGCGCGTGTGAGAGAGTAATGTTGATATATTGTTTGTTCGCATCATTATATTATCTACTGAGTGTTAATTAGTTTAAGTTGTTGTTCAAGGTGGCTGGGCAGGTTATTTCTCTTATGACACAGTTCGCTATGTGGAAAAGAAAAAGCTACCTTTTTCAGATGCCCCAAAGGATGACAGGCACCTCGCGGACATCCATCTGGGTCTTTATGAGACTGTGATTGTGTTTGATCATGTGGAGAAGGTACTTGTTTTTTGTATGCAGAAATTCTGTATCTACTACTAGTACACTGCTTATGATGTTGATGTGCAGTTCAGCATTTCTGATTTTTACTGCAGTTTATTTATACTCTTGTCTTTCTTAAGAGAAACTTGATTCAGATGCTTTATGAACCATACGATAATATTTTGAATTTATTACATTTTTTTACTTGATTTTTGTTCATTAAACAAGGGAAAGTGTTTCAAATTTTGAGTTCTTCTTGTAAATTCCTTTTCTTTACATCCTTGGACATATAATGATATAATCCAGTGTTATCAAATATCGGCGATGGCGGCGCCATGGCGGATATCGGTGGCGGTTTTTGGGCTCACTGGAGTGGTGAATATCGTCCGATACTGCTGGTGTTTCCGCCATAATCCGCTATGACGGCGCCACAAAGCGGGCAGTATGGAGAGATTTTGGCTCTCCACCATGGACCGCCATCTGCCATCGACAACAATGATATAATCGTCATGTAATGGATATGTATCATGAAATGACTACTGCAGAGATGAAATTTTACTGAGCACTGATATGGAATCCATCGGATATCAAGTCAACGTTTTTGTGTCGCAAGATTATCCATTTATTATTTAGTTGTATTATTATTATTACGTAGGATAATGATGGCCTCATTGATTACTTCGTTGATGATTCAATTTCTTATTTGTGCTCTGCCCAACAGAAAGCATATGTGATTCTTTGGGTGAGAACTGACCAGTACTCCTCAGTTGAGAGCGGTTACGTGGACGGAACAATAAGATTAAAAAAATTAGTGGCCAAATTACAAGATAACAAGCCGTAAGTTATCTGTTGAACGTTACTCTATCTAACCATGCAGTTGTTTTTTGAATCAAAATTAATTTAAAGTGTCGTTTCGTAGCCCGAGGTTGGCTCCTGGTGCTGTGGATTTGGAAACTCGCCAATTTGGTCCGCCTTTAAAGGAATCAAACATGACAGCTGAAGCATATAAGGACGCAGTCCTTCAGGCAAAAGAACACATTAGAGCAGGAGATATTTTCCAGATTGTATTGAGTCAGAGATTTGAAAGGAGAACCTTCGCTGATCCATTTGAAGTTTATAGAGCATTGAGAGTTGTGAATCCAAGTCCATATATGACTTATTTGCAGGTTTATTTCTATGAAACACATAAAAATATTTCATTTGGGAAACTCGCGGTTCATCTTTTTCATCCACTGATGATCATGTCTTTTTCTATACAGGCTAGGGGATGTATTTTGGTTGCTTCAAGTCCAGAGATTCTTGCGCGTATAAAGAACGTATGTTTTTGTTCATAGTTAAACTTAATTTTTAAGTTAATTGTTGTTACTTCATACTTGGTCAATTCAATGTTTATTACAAGTCTTAATGGGAAAAATATCAGGTTTATTAAATTACTCTACTATTTATTCTAAAGTGAATAGTTATCATGATCTTGTTATGAACAGAATAAGATTGTGAATCGTCCGCTGGCTGGGACTTCTAAAAGGGGTAACACACCAGAAGAAGATGAAAATTTATCAGCGAAGCTCTTGAAAGATGAAAAGCAATGTGCAGAGCATGTAATGCTGGTTGATTTGGGGCGCAATGATGTTGGAAAGGTTTGTTCTGTATTTTCACTTTAATGGATGTTCCTATTTGTTAAGCCTGTTACGTTATAATCTTATGCAATAGTTTGCGCTATTATTTTGTTTATTTAAAGATGTTGCCAGTTTTTTTAAATAAACAAAATA
>Ga0228711_1012239_pt1 | contig 10588 bp, 5 predicted proteins | sample MedpolnodulmetaG_2_FD_177996 | JGI IMG/M metagenome (GOLD analysis project Ga0228711, IMG submission 177996) | Root nodule microbial communities from Medicago polymorpha collected in Santa Monica, California, United States - brown nodules | ecosystem: Host-associated > Plants > Roots > Nodule...
CTTTATAAGACAGAGTATGATGATTATATAAAATGGTTATCATCATATGAGTGAGATAAGTCTCTGTTATTATAAAATAGGATATAAGACTCTATTCACAATTTTAGTAACTCACTCAAAACTCAAATGCTACGGTTATACTTCCACACATTTGAGAAAACATCAGATTACACGCAGCGGAAACACACGAGATTTATACTTTATTATTATTGAGGATATAAGAGAAAATAGTTATAAATTTTCATAAGTATTAAAGAATAGCAATAATATAAAATATGTCAAAATATAGTAAAATGGTACAATTAAATATCTCAAATATACCATTTATAATTATTTAGAATAGTGGTATAAATAAATTTTTCTCAATAGAGTTGTTAAGAACTTTGAGATTTCGACATATTGCTATTACAAAATAAGTTTACAATAATTTAAACGGATATAGAAGTGTATAATAATTTATGAGAAAAGAATATAATGAATATCCTCAATATAAGTCTCTACAATAATTTTATACCTAGAGTTATAAAACAAATAAATATATTTGTTTATAAGATATAGTTAATTGACATGTAAAATTTTTCTCGCTTGTTGAAGAATTACATTTTCTCCACTTGGTGGAGAATGATACTAATAAGGTATTTTTGTTACCCGCAAAATGATGATTATGTTAAGCATGTCATTCTATTATTTGAATATGACCGAAGTTGGGTAAATTAAATACAGTTGTTTATGCATGATATTATTTTATCATATTCTTTTAAGCATAAGCATTATTGATTTGTATAGTTGCAATCTCACCTATCGTGGAGAATCCTTGCTATGTATTGTGTAACGTGATGGACATACCCTATCGGTATAACATTACTTAACATAATCATCATTTTGTGGGTAACAAAAATACCTTATTAATATCATTCTCCACCAAGTGGAGAAAATGTAATTCTTCAAAAAAGTATGCAATTCTATATATATGATTACATTCATAGTCAAGTATGAATCATATGAATATAGTGAGTAACGATTCAATAATTTGATAACACATAATAGCCACGATGATAATTACAAAAATATGGCAGAATAACCGATTCGATTTGTACGATTCATAAAATATAATAGGCAAACAACAATAGCCATAAATTGTATCTATTTGGCTCTCATACCAATTGAAGAATATATAGCTTAAAATAGACCCAAAATCATAGACAAAAATTATAGCATATTGTAGAAATAGAATAGATGTGTACCTGATTTAGTTGGTTGGTGAGAAAGAGGTTAGGGTTGAGAGAGTCTTCTTTCCCTTCCTGATGCCATTAGAATGAGAGTGCATTGAAGCAGTTATCTGACCTGATGGGATAGTCAGTACATATAAGCGAAAGAGACCTATCAACAGGCCTACTTTGAGAAACGGCCCAACCCATCACGACCCGTTTCTAATTACAGCCCATTAATAAACATCCATTTGTTTAGTGCAATATTATAATTATAATTAATAGTTGATATAATAATATATTATTTTAATTATTGACTAAGGTTAATCCATAAAACCCAACAAATATATAATTAATGATGCTTGAAATTAACCAACAAACGAACTAATTAAGCTATAATACCTTAAATATGAAACATTGGAGTAAATATGAAACATTGGAGTAAACGTATTGAGTTAAGATCCTCTCCATTTATTATTGTAGAGATATAAACACAAAAAAATTTCAAAAAACTAAAAAGTAATCAATGATGGTGGGACCCACTTAATAGTAGGATCCACTATCTATTTTATGTGTCTATCTCCCTTCAAATTGCATCCTCCATTTATTATACTGAATGGAGAGGATCCTTACATAAACATATTGTGGGGTGTAAAAAACGTGATGGCACACGATAGAATTCATTAAATGAGATATAAGCTACTTAAAGTGATTTTTTTTTTTTGAAGAAGCGCTTAAAGTGATTTTTTTTTTTAAAGATAGATTGTTTGTTATCAAAAAGGATAAGAGGAAGTATAATTATTAACCAAATTGTTGTTAATATCCGACCAAACTTTAGATTACCATATCTTTTTTTCTTTTTCTTTTCGAGAATGAAAAAGATTATCCAAGCATCGTCGAACAATAGTAAAACATCGCAAGCATCGTCGAACAATAGTAAAACATCGCAACCTTAATTAATTGGTTAAAAGAAAACAACTAAAAAAGAGTTTCTTTTCTCATTGTCACATTCACTTGAAAATCACACTTCTAGAGAAACACTTTTTCCTTTTGCCTTCTCCTTAAGTATTTTTCAATACAAAAACTTAAATTTTTCCATTTGAAACTATACTTTCAGATTTGTTTTTCTTGCATATAGAAAATAGGAACAAAAAAGAAGATCCCAATACAAAAAGTGTTTAACTATTTTATTTATTTTTAATTTAACTAATATATTTTGTGTAAAAAGATTAACACATACAACGACTCATAATCATTTATACTTACGACTTTGCAAATAACTTTGATTTCTTTCCCTTCAAAACAAAGTTAACTGTTATCACTAATCAACGCAGTTTCAATATAAGAAGGATAAAAATAAAAAATACAGTGACTAGCCCGAGAATAAACTATCGTAGCTAAAGTATGAACAATCATGTTCGTTTGTCTCCTAACAAACTTCACCTCGACGTTAGAATGTAAAATAATTGATAAATAATACTAGAAACAATAGCATAGAATTTCAAATCACCATGGTTCAGAAACGATAGAGTTTGCACTAGAATGTAAATAACTATGATTAAAATCAAATAGTTTTACGACTCTGATAGGATAAATTAATTTTTTTAAAAACCCACTTTGTGTGCCAACAAATCTTCGAAAAAGATTAGTCATTGTAAAATGAGGATAATTTTTTATTACCTATTGCAGTTTATTTGATTCAAAGATTAATCCCAATCATCGTTGTAAGAAGATAATATCTAATTCATTTATATTTATTTTTATTATCTATATAGAAAAAGAGGAATTATTTATAGTTGTAAAAATAAGACAATGCCAACTAGATCCTATGAATGAATGAATATCATAAGATCAAAGACACACACACCACACTCACAACACAACACAACTCTCTCATTTTTCTCTTCTTTGTCTTGTTTCTGTTTTGTGCGTAGTTTTCACATTCATTCACCACTCTCTTCCTCAAAACCTCTTTCTCTTTCAAATTAGGGTTTCAAAATCTTCCATTTCCTCCAAATTCAATTTCCAATTCGATTTCCTCACCCCTTCAATCCCCACTCGCTAATCGATTCATTTCATCTGCACCGATTTCAGCTTGATTGGTGTTTACGAGTGTTGAAATCGATGATGAAAGAGTGTTTAATAGTTACTGGGAACTACTATGAAGATTAAAGTTTGAACCTTTTTGCTATGGTATTTAGTTTTTGATTGATTTGGGATTTTGGGATTTTTGATTTTGATTTTTAAGGGGAGTGGATTTGATTAGAGAAAAAGGGTTATGGAGAATGGTTACGATGGGAAATTGGCTGAGAAATTTTCAGGATTGGGTATTAACAATCAGAACGGTCAACAACAAACACAACAACATGTGCATGATGATCATCAACCTGATAACAACAACACCAATAATGATAACTTGTTTCAGGTTATGAAAGCTGTTGAAGCTGCTGAAGCCACAATCAAGCAACAGGTACTTTATCTCTGGTTTCAACAATGATGTTCCATTTTAGCTGTTATTGGTTACGTTGTATGAGATATGATTAATTAATGTATATTGCTTTTATGTTTTTGAAGTTTTTCATAGTTTTGATCATTGTTATTTAATATGATATGATTTGATCCGTGACGTGGTGTTTGTCGTTAGCTCGGTGAATTTATTAGTTTTAGGTTTGAAATTGGATTGGAAACGTACTTTTGTACTTCAATTTGGGGCAATGAGATGTTTTTTTGATCGTGGCTTACGTCACTCGACGCTGGCTTGGAGAATGTATCAGTTATGTTTATTTAGTTTGTAAATTGGATAGAAAATTTACTCTTGTACTTGGATTTGGATCAATGAGATATTTGGAAGTTATAGGAACCTTTATTAGTAGAGATAGCGAGTAGGATTTGGTTTACCTGCTTTATCGATAGGTTAATGAAGCACAGACACCTCTAGGTCTAAAACTCGTACAACACGTGTCAAAGAACTCAGACAAGTATCCCGATTTTTATTTTATTTTGTAATCTTTCCTTTCCTTTGATACTCCTTGGATAAGTGTATGACACTCGTATGTCACGTGTCGGACAACTTAGACCCCAACGTACTACTTCGACACATTTACGAGGGTTAAAAGATGTGTCGAAGCAATGCTGATCAACGAGGGGTTAAATACGTTTAATTAGATTACATCACTTTTAGCTTTTCTAATAGTAGATAGATAGAGAAAGGTAAATACCGTGGTATGTTTTAGAATTTTTTTAATGATATAAATTGCTCAATTTCGACGCGTATATATGTTGATTGTCAATTTAGATCTTTTATAAATAATATTAATATTTTATTTAATTATAATAAATAAATAAATGTATATGCAACAGTGTTAGTGTCCTATGTTTTTACATTAGCAGTGTCGACGTGTGCATGTCGTGTATGGTGTCTGTGTCAGAGTTCGTGCTTCTTTGTTTAACTGATGTTCTTGAGCAAAAACATTATCTTCCACACAGTTGCAATTGGCGGTTCACTTTATAGTCCAACAGTGGTTTCTTTCCTGTCATATAATAAGGATGCAATATGTTGCTTTTGACAGGTAGAAGAGAATAACCGGCTTAGGTCCGAGCTTCTGGGTAAAATTCAGGAACTGGAAAAATATGTAAGTTCTATAATGTTCCCTGTCCAATTTAATGTATATTGATATTTTCAATTTTAAATATGTAATTATTTTATACATTTGATGATTGCTATGTTCTTTTCCATTTTACGATTCTCTATTCTTTTGCAAAGGTAGGGGTTACGTTGTTTGGTTTCTACATGTTCATGATCTAGATTCTAGGACTAGGACAATCTTAGACTACTAATATTTGAAAATGGGGCTGGGAAAATGAGTAGCGCAAAGGTTGTATACACGTGTTTGCACGTTGTTTGTAATAAATAAATACTAAACAATTTGTTAACTCAAAGAGAAGATAATAACAAAGATTTTGGAGGATAAGTGGTCCCCTTAGTATAAAAAAGAGAGAAGATAAATAAACAACAAATGGAAAAATCCTTCAATGGAGCCAAGATTTTTAATACGTCAAATATATCGGCACTATGGATATATAGTTCAATGATGTGCCTAACCTATTTGAGAAAAAGTGGGAATATTCTCTCACATACATTTGTTTCTTTTCTTCTCTTTTCTCTATGTCCACTCATCTATCAATCGACATTGATGTTCTCGTCTACACTGCACCTTTCATTATGCTCTTGTTGGTCTTCTCCACTCAAAGTTTTGCAAATGCTGGTCTTGCTATTTTTTTTGTAGAACTTTCCTTTGAGTTTGATAGGTGTTTTTGAATTTTTTTTTAACATCTACCCTGAGGAATTTTTACATTTCATCAGCCTGTCTAGAATATTATGTTATGTCTGATATCTCCTAAATCCTTATCATTTCGCTAGTGTGACCAAGATTGGCTGGCCATGGTGATTTTCTGGAGCCTGTGTTGACTTGAGATGTTAACTCTTGTAGACCTACTTGGCAATAGTGTGGTTTTGACAAAAATTATTTGAGAGTAAGGACATGGTAAAAGTAAAAAGTATCTGGGATGTTAATAGCAGACAATAGCGCCGCTATTGTGGAGTTGGGGGTTCCCGCCATTGTGCTCCTCGGTGCGTTGCAGCCTGAGAAGACCTTTTCCTGGCCCAAAATTGCGGTCCAATATGCGCACGGAGCGCATGATGGCACTACAACATGTTGTTTTTCTGAAAACCCCTAAAATAAGGGAAACCTGGTCTTTCCTTCTCACCATCGTAGGAGGAGGAAGAGAGAGAAGGAGGGTGTGAGTGAAGAATCACAAACAGTAGAAGAGTATACAGTGGGAATAAGTGAATAATGAAAAACGGCGCTGTTGACTTTTGCAACTTAGGTACTGCGGCTGCTGTGACTTGTGTTGACAGATTCTAGGGATTTTGTTAGTTAAGATAAATTATAGGGGTGTCTTTATGAAATGATATAATGGAGTTATTGTTTTGTTTGACCCCCCAATCATAGGCTGACGTGAATCACAGGCCTCTATGAAAGTGATAAGTTTGAACTCTTTTTCTTTTAGCAGAACAAGTCTATAATTCTTTTGAATAATAAGAAAGTCTTAAGTCCTAAGTTTTAACTGATCATTCGACTGATATTTTTTTAACTGAATAAAAATATAAAATATATAATAATAACAATGATATGAAAATAAATAGAATATATATGGTAATAATTACATTATTGTCAATCCTGGATCACCGACAATAGTGGCTTGTTCAGATTCTGCTATACGACAACACTTTGTAGTTTGTACTAAATAGTGTATTGCTGAACAATAACTATATGTTTAAATTCCACTATGCTTAGTGGATGATATTTTCAATGTTAGGTGGGAGCCTCGGCTCCCCCAATTTTTTTCTTAAATAGGTATATATACATATATCAGCTTTGCCATTATAAGGTATATAATTCCTTGTGGCGCAGCGGTTAAACTTTACTGTTGCAAGTGCTAGTCTTAGTATCGACTCCTGATGGATCTCTTTTTTTTTCTTTTCATTTGTACACTGAATATTTGAATAAAACTGACGCAAATGCATCTGTACGTAGTTGAATACAGTTAACCACATTTGCAAAACTAGTTTTGCCTTGCTTCTCAATGTTTGATGGAACTAAAATGACATAATATTTATTTGCCCCCCTCGAATAAATGACCCAACCTTCGCCCTTGGCTATGCTATTGCATTATAGTGGCGCTATTTGAAAACACTGATTTTCATCAAAAAAAAAAAGAAAGAAAGAAAACAATGATTAACTATTATTTATTCTCAATAATTTGAAGTATTAATTATTCAATAAAGATAAATTATTAGAATTTAAATAGTGTAGTTCTGCTACGTGCTATATTGCCACCCTAGTTTTGGGGTTGGCCGCTCCATGCCACTGTCTGGGATCGACAACCTGAAGTAGTGTAGTAATTTGCTCTTAAAAACTAATTTAAAAGAAAACTAGTAAAATCTAATTGTGCAATTTTAATTTACATGTTTTGACAGAGGTTATATGAACCACTGGATAAAAAATCAAGTCCAGTTGCTCCATGGAAGGAACCGGGTCATGGAACTTATGAAGCTCTTCAGTCATTTCCATCATCAGGTAATTGAATATGTATGCTCAATGCTACAAGGGCCTATTTTTTAGGCGATCTAACTGGTAAACTAGTTTCGCAAATTGATGTCAAAATTATGCAGGCAACCATTTTGAGAATAGTCAAATAAATGGAACACTGAGAGTACATCCAAATGATCAGCCGCCTGTGGATAATGTTGGCCACTCTCAGCTGTCTTCACCATTTATGAGGTCAATCTCTCCAAGCATGTACGTGATATCAAATATCTATAATGCCAGAGCTATGATGTGATGTTATATTCATTCTATATATAAGTAGTTTTGAAGAAGGATTTGTATAATCTTAGAAACCTGTCTTTGTCATAGGCATCTACCAGAAGGAGATCATGATTCTCGATTTAGTTCACCCCGGCAAGGCTTGATGGCAATGCCTGAAACAAATAATTCTAATTCCTTACTGAAGCAGGTACCACCTTCAGTTCTAAAGTTCCATCTTAAACTAGAGCTTGATATTTATTGAGCCATATGTGTATCTATTTAGGATCTGGCAATTAAGGCCCGGGAACACGAAGAAGAGATCATTCTATTAAGGAAACATCTAGCAGATTATTCTGCTAAGGTAAAGATGTAACTATGTTTTTTAGCGGCGATGCATAGATCTTTTGATTATCTTCTATCTTGATGTCTATTATGGTGACCAATGTTTTTTCCATGATAGGAATCACAAATACGCAATGAAAAGTATGTCTTGGAAAAGCGAATAGCATATATGCGTCTGGTATGCATGAAAATTTTGAAGTCCTCCTGAAATTCCTTAAGCATCATTGTATTTTTCCCCTTCCCCTATTTGTGATTTGAGATTATGCTTGTTTAAAATTTGTAATGTTGCTGCCAGGCCTTTGATCAACAGCAACAAGACCTTGTAGATGCCGCATCAAAGGCTTTATCATACCGACAAGACATAATTGAAGAAAATATACGTCTTACCTATGCACTGCAGGTTAGTTTTCCTACTTGTTTCTTCTTGTTATTGGCGTGGTTTATGTTGAAATTTCCAAGATATTTTTGCTGTTTTCATTTAACATTTTTCAAGATATATCCACATCCACTGGTAGTACCTTGTTTTGTTGTGTGTTTCATAATAAAATTTTCAAGTTTTTAACCTTCTCTTTTTCTTGTCAGGATGCACAGCAAGAAAGGTCAACATTTGTTTCATCGTTGCTGCCTCTTCTTGCAGAATACTCCCTGCAGCCACCTGTTCCTGATGCCCAGTCCATTGTTAGCAATGTCAAGGTCAGTCTTAACCTGTTCCCTGTTTTTAAATAAACAAGTAGTGCTGTAACTCTTCGCCTAAGTGCTTTCAAGTTCAAGTATAACCTAAAATATGATGCCTGGATGTATTTGAGAACTCTCTCTCTCTCTCTCTCTCTCTCTCTCTCGGGTGTTTGAAGAGGAAACAGTAATAGTCAATAGTCCACTGTTGCGGACGAGCACCGCAGAGTGGCACCAGACAACTATTGTTTCACATTTTTAGAGCATTTTTAAAATTGCAGAGTTGCAGCCGCCATCCCTGAAAATCACGGCCAATGCCCCCACTGTTATTGTTGAGGAAAACCCTCAATTTATCTGTCCTGTTTTGTGATTTATTGAATCCTCTGGGCGGTGGTTTATTTTTTAAATTTACCTTGGTTTTACATCAGAAATCCTATGTATTTGTTGTTTGAGGCTAAAAACACCTGTTGTTTACACACATGTGAGGGCTGAAACATCAAACCGATACGTACAGGAAAGCCTGACCTTCTCCCTTTCTAGCCACTGACTCAGCTCTCTGGAATTGTTAACCAATATAAAACTGCAACATTCCAGCATTGCTTTTTGATAGAAACTGGTATCTATATCGATAAATTTAGAAGAAAACAACAATTTTAATTGCAACAATATCTGGAATGCTGTCAAAGAACAGATGATGAGTTCTTTTGCTATAAAACGCAATAGGAAATAACATTGAAATTAAGGGAAGAGATAGTATGTGGTTGCAGGGTAATTCCTATAAAAAAATTGAGAGTTTCGGTCTCTCCCTTCGAAGAATTCAAGAGCTTAGTCTCTCCCCGCCAATAAATAGTCCCAATTAATTGGCCACTAACTCTTCCTTCAGTTTCCCTAATAATATTATAACTACTGCCTAATAACATAATAAATGCCTAATTGGCTCAGACCATTCATTTTAGACCTATGGGCTACCTTTCTAATGTTCACGGATAAGGGGTTGGTTTAACACTTTTTTTTATATATTTTATTGTACTGTTTGTTCTTTTTTAATATGATTATATATAATAAAAGACGACAATCGATTTGGAAAATTGAAAATGCAAGACCTGAAGACCATATATTGTCATTGTAATATAGAATTATCGAGCAAAAAAATGGAATAGGAATTCTGAATCAGAAATATAAAATAAATTGGTAAATCTCTTGGAGAACATAACATAACACATGTAGAGTAAATGAAAAGTTTAAAACAATGTTTTAAACCAAAACAGGAACCTAGTTACCCGTGGTTGGTGGCTCGAAACTGATAACTAGCGGCAGACGTAGAACATGTAGAAGAGGTAAGGGTTGTTTGAATTGGAACCTAGGTACATGTGGCCTGAAACCGATAACTGACGGCATATGTAGAATCGGGAGAGAAGTCAACTTAGGCACCGAAAAATCAAGCCCAAAGACCGCTGGAACCCACTACGCCACTTGAAATAGTTGTTTCATATGTCCATATGTAATAAGTTATTTGGGGGGAGCCATGTCCCCTTCTGCCATAGAGATGCTCCGCCACTGCTGAGATACGGTGTTAGTTTTTCAAGGCAAACTGATTTTGTGATAAATAATTCACTGTCTTAATTTTTTATTTTTTTTTAATATAGTGGTCAGCAGTAATGTTAATAGCTGGTGGGCTTTGGCTCTCTTTGCAATAAAAAAAAGTAATATTAATGACTGGTGAATTTTTTTCTTGATTTTCTTAAGCGTGTTAAATCAAGAAAAGGGCAGTGGAGTGTAATTTATAACCAAGTTTCAAATTTATTTTCATTTGACAAACCTTATGTTAGATCCATAATTTTTAGGAGGATAGGATGGGAAATATTGAAACTATCCACCCATAATGGGGCAATTAACAGAACGGGACAAGTGACAGCGAGTAGAGAAAATTTTAGAGTTAGGAAATGACAGAGAAGGCTGAATACAAGACTTGGGGGTGGTGGTGGTTTGGGGGGG
>Ga0228711_1012240_pt1 | contig 10586 bp, 9 predicted proteins | sample MedpolnodulmetaG_2_FD_177996 | JGI IMG/M metagenome (GOLD analysis project Ga0228711, IMG submission 177996) | Root nodule microbial communities from Medicago polymorpha collected in Santa Monica, California, United States - brown nodules | ecosystem: Host-associated > Plants > Roots > Nodule...
TTTAAGAAATAAACCAATAAACAGAAAATTAAATCAGAAAGAGGGAAAAACAAAACGGTTACTCACCACTATAAATTCTAGCTCGTTCACTATCTTCCATTTTTCTAATTCATTCTCTTTCAAAAATATAACCAATTTCTTCACTTTCATCCTCCATTAATCTTCTTCTTCTTCATCTAATTAAGTGCAATTTCCTTTATCATGGACCCCAAAAAAACTCAAGAACTGTGAGTAGAGTACAATGATGCATGCATGCATGTTCTTTTTTAATTTTCTTGCGCAGCTTTCTTTTATTTTCTTCCTTAAAATGCTTCTTATCCATATGATTTGTCGTTTGTTCTGTGTAGTTTTGATATCTTTATTCATGATTACTTAAAGAAGAGAGGATTGTTAAGATGTGCTGAGCTTTTTGCAAATGAAGCTCACATTACTGGATTAATTCCCCCTGGTATGTATGTATATATGTCTGCTTTTGCATTTTCTGCAAATCTTCATATTGCAACTGCGGTTGCTGAAGGCAAATTAAGAACTAAAGCTACTATTCATATGGAAGGGGTGATAACTATGGATACATATTCCTTTATCTTATTATGTTTTCTTTTTTATTCATTTCAGTGACTGATTATTTTTATTTATTTTTTGCTGCTTTCTCAGAATTCGATCAACACCCACGTGGATACTTGTTCGACGTTTGGAACATAAGGCAACGGACTCTAGGATCCTACAGTCAGAGTCAGGTTTTATAAGATTCTTAAAATAAATTGTTCAATTAATGTTAATTCATGGTTCTTGGTTTCATAATGCAACCTATTCATACATTACAAAATTTTCAGGCCCCAAACGTTGCAGCTGTAATGAACTCTACCACTCAAATAATTCGGAATGGATATCCTATTCAGCTCATTGCAAGTAAATTTCTATTCTATACATCTCTGCATCCCAATTCTGTCATTTCATATACTTCACAAAATTCTTTTTAGTATCTAGTGAATTTGAGATGACAATTAAGGAAATTTAGTTGATTCAATCTTTATTTTTATTTCTAACACAAGGTTTTCAAAGCGGTCATACACTTTCATCCTGCGATTTTTCATCAGATGGGAAGATTGTAGCAAGTGGTGGGAACAGCAGGAAGGTGAATAATCACTGCGAGAAATTTTCCAATTCCATCTTTATACTGTCTGCATAATTAATGTATTTATCTTTATATTGTGGTTTATACAGCCTTTCATTTGCTACATGGATACTTTTAGTTCTGTTACTACCTCAGTGTCACATTCATCTACCATCTTAGATGTTAGATTTCAACCAGGATCCACTATATTTGCAACATCTTCTGCTGATAAAACAGTAAAATTATGGGATGCAAAAAAAGTGAGTCTTTTTCTTTTCAAATCCCCTTCCACTCACTCTTCTGCATTAGTCCTTCCTTTGTAACTTGATGATTGGGTCATTATGTTTTGATGTTTCATGATATATATGTATATGTATATGTATATGTATAGCCCGAGAGAGCGCTTTGCAATGTTGTTGGACATAATGGGACAGTAAGATCATTGGACTTCCACCCATTAGGAGGAATTCTTTGCTCGTCCGATACCTGTGATGTAATTGCAGTATGGGACCTCAATCAGCGTGTCATGATGAAGAACTTTATGGTGAGTCTTACACTCGTCTTTTAGTATTCAAAACTGAATAACAACTACTCACAGGTCACATGAGTACAATGACTTATGTAAAAATGAATTTCAGGCAGGAAGCCTAGTGAGATTTCAGCCTGGATCAGGGAAGCTTTTGGCAGTCGCTAATCAAAATGTTATCACCATACTTGAATATCCGTCTTTGGTTTTTAAGAACAGTCTTCAGGTGAGGTTCACATATGACATATCATATATAATTGATTAAAATGTGAGTTGTGTATCATGATATAGTACTACTACAACATGAGTCTGAATCTCATTCTCTATTAGGGTGGTCATGTCAAACATATTTGTTCCTTATGTTGGGATACCACTGGGCAAACAATCGCCTCTGTCAGTGAAGATTGTGTACGTGTCTGGTCGCTTTCTATGGACGGACAATGCTTTTACAAGTATCCATCAAACGGGAAGAGGTTTCAGTCTGTCATATTCCATCCTCGACACCGTAACGTCTTAGTTGTGGGTGGTTTTCAGGTAAACTCTTCCCTCTGCTTCCATTATGATCATGGTGTCTCTTCTATATATCCTTTTAAATAACCGTTAGAATAATAAAAATAAAGGTGGAAAGGTTTGATTACATCTTTAGTATGAGTAACAAAGTATATTTTCCTCCAGCAGTTTATGCCGCATAGGGTTGTTCATGGTTTCGTTCAAGAAAGAAAACTGAACTGAACGAAACCAAAAAATAATTTGCTTGAAACATAAGTTATTATCTTTGAGTGTTATGTAACAAGTACAGAAGTCATTGCTTAAATGGAAAGTAATTAATCTGTGTACAATTTATTGCAGTGCATGGAATTGTTGACTCTTGGTTATGGGCAAATTCATCATATTAGGGCCTCTAGTTTATCATTTACTGGACTTGCAGCTTGTACCGGAGATGAATCCATTGCATCAACTACAACTAGCAATGATTCTGAGTCTATGGTGAACATATCGAAATGAAGTTCTAGTAAATGTCAGTTGTTCTTTGGTGTAAATCCCGGCTTCAGTTTTGAGGATTTGTTAGATAATCTGTGTATATGTACAGCTGGTCTTTCGAAACATCACACGCGAGAGATGATCTTGAAATCAAACATTGCACAAGAAATTGGTTTTTTTGTATGTGTTTTACTCTCCTCTATTTGATACAGCTTCTGAATGCCTTGTGCTGCTGCAAGTGATATATATTTTCTATTCATGATGATTATATTATTTTTTGGGTATTAGACTCTTATTTAGACCTCAATTTTATGCCAAAAAAGACTTCATAATTTTTCAATTTAGTTATAAATGTACAATAGGACAAATTTGTTTTTGATGTTCTCTCAATCAGGTGGTAGTAAAACTTGATTTTTTTTTCTTAATTTTTTTGACAAGTCGTGTGTAATTTTAATTTTTAAAGACTCGCTATAAAACTTGTTTTAGACCTTTAAATATATTTTAGGCCTTGTACCCAGCCATCTGCACTCTCTTACAAGATCAATGAAATTTTGGTTAGAAAATATCACTTCCAAGATTAAACAAAGGAAATAGAAAGCAATTCTACAAATAACATGAGTTCATTCAATCTCTTTTTGATAGGTGAGCATGATACATACAATAACATAATAGAAAAGGCATAAGCTTATAAAGGTTACAATAGCTAAATATTTTTATCCAATTTTGTTCATGGGATTGATAATAATGTTATGCAGACCTTACCATATAAAAATATTTTAGCTTAATAGATTTATGTTGCCATAGTAATTTACAAACCATTAAACTTTGCAATCATTTAATGGAATATCATCAGCCAAAAGTGTCCAACAACCAAATTGCAAGTGTTCAACATCTTTTGATTTCTTACCAGAAAGTGTTAGACAAATACACAAAGGGACTGAAATTCCAAATGCTACATTTTTTTGTTTGGTGCTAATGCTCCAGTTCTTAGGGGAAGAGATCTTGGTAATATAGAGTTTGTCCAGGAGGTAAGTAAAGTCAAATTCTATCGATCATATCTATTTAATTTATTAATACATATCCTCAAAACCATGCTCCAACACGTCATCCGCTGTATGCCATCTCATTTAAATTTTGCCACGTCACTCAATATCTAATGTGGTAGACTCTAAATCACTTGCATCCATTCTAAGCACTCACTCATCCATTCATATTCTCTTAATCCATAATTTTGCCACCTAACTTTATCGGTTCTTTTTGGATGCATTAGTAATATATTGATGAATAGATTATTACAATGATCAATTGCTATAGTATTATTACCAATGATTTACGTTGTCAGGATATTAGATCAAGAATTCGCATTATATTTCAATAGTTCATTCAAAATAATTTTGAACTAAATGTCCAATTGACATTTTATTCAATTTAAACATGTTCCTCCATACCTATCGGCTATCTTCTACTCATCTTGCAGATTTCATGGAAGTTCTTTTCTCTTGACCTTGTTCAATATAAAATTTAACAATTGTAAGATGACTGCAATCGATCATATTAAATATGGAGAGAGACACACTGCAACGTTTTCAAACACCAAAATTCTTTTATTAGCACAGATATGACTTGTAATCCCAAAGTATACCACTCACCTGTTCACATTGGTCAAGAGATGTTTGGCACCATACTTGCTCAAGTAACCATTGCTTTTGTTTCGGCTGATAATGTAGTCCCATATTTCTTTTTGCTTCCTTGTTTGTGAAGTTATTGAATGTGATAAAGTACACGAAGTACTCGACCTCCCCAATTACAAAATGGCTGACAGTGGTGGTTTAGATGTAGTGAGTTCAAATGCGGCATTGTGTAAGTCAAGAGTTGAATTGATTTGCTCCTTCCATATTTGGAAATTCTAACCGCCAAATACTTCAATTTTTGAGAAATCTAAGAGCACCTCCAAAGGCTTCTTTTTCAGGTTCGTTCGCCAGCGGTAACTTCAAAAATGAGTATTTTGCCAAAAATCATGCTTTGGAGTTCGCCAGCTGTAATTATTGTTACTTCAGATAGTAACGTTACTTTGAATAAAGTTGTGGGACCCAATATGCGTTTTTTAGAGTGCACCATTGGAGTCAATAAATGAAAGAGTTGCTTCAAGATGATGTGTTACACTGGGATCCACAAAATAACCATTTATTGAGATCACCATTGGAGGTGTTCTAAATGATAATTGATAGAGTATTTATAGACCCACACAAAATAACGGTTGATGATGAATCAAACTTTATCATACTAAATGGGTTGTCTTGATCACATTACTTTAAAATGCTCTTTAATAAACCTTGTTTAAAAACTCATATCACACATTGGTATATAAGGCCTAAAAGGTTCAATAAACCATCCTATTTTAAACTTGTGGGGTGTTTGTTTCGTGCACAGTATATAATAATACAAAAATAAATACTACATCTGTCCCTAATTATAAGACGAGAATTTTTTTAGTCCCTTTTTATAAGACCCTTTTGTTATTTTCAACTACATTAATTATTTTTTTACTTGCATACCCTTATTTATTATACATTTTTTTCTTCAATCAACAATAAATAACATGTTGAAAACATAAACTAATTCTCTCTCTTAAAGGATAAAATTGTAAAAACAATAGTAATTAAAAACATCTTTAATACAAATTTCAACTTTCTTAATTCCCGTGATTTTGACAAAATGATCTTATATATAGGGACGAAGGTAGTATGATAATAAGCTGGATAATGATAAGATAAGATAGTGACAAGATAACCGCTTATCATAACAAGGGTTCAAAAGTTTGGATTTTGCTTCTAAAACCATAGCTAAAATGAGTAAAACGAGGATGAAACCATGGACATACAACCAAAACACACATTCCTTAACCGTTGGGCAGCCCCAAAAACTTATGATAAAAGTGGCATAACCAGATATATATCATATAATATTTAGCTAAAATATGAATATATACCCAATAATAATGAATTTTTTGGAATTTTAGGGAGGCCATGTCCTATGTAGCTCCGCCCCTGTCGTGTTTGATGCAAATGTGATAAGAAAGATGACAACATTATTTTATCCTATGATATTTTTAGTTTTCATTTGCTATTGACATGATAAAATTTATAGTATTTTTAAACGACAAAGTTATCCTTGTGAAACAAATGCTTTTTATTTTATTTTTAAAAATCAAAATAAATAAAAATATTTTTAATTGACAATAAAATATAATAACTAATGAAATAATTTCATATAGTTGTAAAAAACATTCTTACACTATTAAAATTTAAATTGTCATACGAGCAAGTAGCAGTATAACGAGGTCCGTTCTTTTGGGAGTGCAAACATCTAAACTGAACTGGACCTCTAGAAATGATGAGCCTCAAGAAAAAAACTATTGCCTAATATGCACCCCCACTCAAAGAAAGAAATAAAAAAGCATGTTCCATGTTTCTATTTCTAAGTAAAAAAACATGTGCTTAGTAAAAATATTGCTAATTTTGATTTCAGTGGCTAATAATCATTATACGATGTTATTTTTAATTTAAATAAAAGATTGCAGTTCTAAAAAAATGTTTTTTTTATTAGAGACCTATTTTTACTATGAGAGTTGATGCTCCAATTTTATAAGGACGATCTTGAGTATAACAACAAAGTAACAAAACAACGATAACGCAACAATACGCTGTCAAACATTTTTATCAAGTCGCAGAGAGATTACTACAACAATGATTTCACAAATGCAAGACAACCAACAACATCAACACAACCCAAAATATATACTGACAATGTGACACAATGTTTTATCACCAACAACAAAACACTCCTATAAAAAAGAAAGTATTCTAGAGCACTTACGTAACCATCCAAACAACATTCAAATAAATCATAGATCTGGAGAGCATTAAAAAAACACAAACTTTTTTTTTCATATAAGTCAAACAAACAAAAGGGTTCAAGAATAATACAATTTTTAAGATACAAAGGTATTCAAAACATGATTTTTTTTTCAATCAACACATCAATAAATTATTAAGAGGAAGAGGGAACAAATTGAAGGTACAAAGATATCAATTCTTGAACTAACTGGCAAATATAGTGATCGACAATCATATATTAAGATAGAAATATATAATAAGTAAATTTTTAGAAACTTGTTATAAAATATTATTAAGATATAAATGTAGTTATAGTGAATTTTCATGTAAAACTTATTGAATAAATAAATATTATTATTAAATATATTGTCTCATGTATGTTTTAATAATTAATTATAATTTTTCACATTTTTATTTAGAAGAAAGATGATAGCAAAAATTGATAAATTTAACTTTTTGATCGGTGGCAAACATTTATCCGGTGTATGATTTTTTTTATAATAAATTACAATTATCCCGTGTATGATTATGTATTTTTTTTATACATAAGTTATAAACATTCATTACGTATTTTTCATACAAGAGTAAAATAAAATAGAGTAAAAGTTAGTGACAAATAAATAAAGAAAAGAGTAAAAATGAAGTTAGAGAAAAATAAAACATGAGAGAAAAGAAGCATAGTTTTTTAAATAAAGAGGTTGCAAAGACGAGAGAGGGAGAACGGATTGGAGACAGGAGCAACAAGACCGATTGCAGAGATGGAGATTGAAGAAGAGGTTATTCACCGAAAAAGAGGTCAAGGGTACGGGAGAGGAAAGTTACGTGTGAACGAGTATAGCTAGCATGATAGGGTTAACGTTTCCTGTCAAGTCCGTAACTAAAATTAAGGATTAAAATATCAAAATGCCAACATGATAAGATTAATAGTAAGTCAAATCTATCTTTTTCTATTGATGCATCAAAATGCGAAATTAAGATATGATAGAACTGTTTTATCATATCATATCTCTCCACCATGTGCACCAAGCGGATTTGTAGTCTAACTACATAACAAACACAACATTTTACACTCGGATACAATGTCGTGCTTTGAGGGTCTAGATAACACAATCATTTTTAAAATTTATAGGATGATGATATAAAATACAATAATAATCACATAAGACTAATGTTAGGGCTAAGTCCAACATTAGAGGGAAAAGATGGATCTGATCCCATTAAACAAAATTTAAGAAATAAACCAATAAACAGAAAATTAAATCAGAAAGAGGGAAAAACAAAACGGTTACTCACCACTATAAATTCTAGCTCGTTCACTATCTTCCATTTTTTCTAATTCATTCTCTTTCAAAAATATAACCAATTGCTTCACTTTCATCCTCCATTAATCTTCTTCTTCTTCTTCTTCTTCATCTAAGTGCAATTTCCTTCATCATGGACCCGAATCAAGAACTGTGAGCAGAGTACAATGCTGCATGCATGCCTGCATGTTCTTTCATAATTTTCTTGCGCAGCTTTCTTTTATTTTCTTTCTTAAAGTGCTTCTTATCCATATAATTTATCGTTTGTTCTGTGTAGTTTTGATATCTTTATTCATGATTACTTAAAGAAGAGAGGATTATTAAGATGTGCTGAGCTTTTTGCAAATGAAGCTCACATTACTGGATCAATTCCCCCTGGTATGTATGTATATATGTCTGCTTTTGCACTTTCTGCAAATCTTGATATCTCAATAAAATGCAGAATAATGTAGTTGAAGCGTAAATGAAGCTTATAATATAGATTCTTAAGCTTGTATGATTATGTTTTGAAACGGGTGATGGTGATAACAACGGATACATATTCAGATCTTCTGCATATTCTTTTCTTTTCTTTCTTCTAATATCATTCATTTCTTTGACTGATTATTTAACTGAATTTTTAGAATTCATTCAACACCCACGAGGAATCTTGGCTGACATTTGGAGTATAAGGCAACAGACTCAACTCACTCTAGGATCCTCCAGTCAGAGTCAGGTTATATATGATGGTTCAATTAATGTTAATTCATGGTTCTTGGTTTCACAATGCTAAATAATCAACTCTTTTCATACATTACTAAATTTTCAGGCCCCGCAAATAAACAACTCTATCCCTCAAATAGTCCAGGATCGATATTCTATTCGAAGCATTACAAGTAAATTTCCCAATTTCTATTCTATACATCTTTGGCATCACAATTCTGTCATTTCATATACTTCACAATTTTTTTTGTTAGTATCTAGTGAATTTGAGATGACAATTAAGGAAATTTAGTTGATTCAATCTTTATTTTTATTTCTAACACAAGGTTTTCAAAGCGGTCAGTCACTTTCGTCCTGCGATTTTTCATCAGATGGAAAGATTGTAGCAAGTGGTGGGAACAACGGGAAGGTGAATAATCAATGCGAGAAATTTTCCAATTCCATCTTTATATGGTCTGCATAATTAATGTATTTATCTTTATATTGTGGTTTATACAGCCTTTCATTTGCTACATGGATACTTCTACTTCTCTTACTACCTCAGAGTCACATTCATCTACCATCTTAGATGTTAGATTTCAACCAGGATCCACTATATTTGCAACATCTTCTGCTGATAAAACAATAAAATTCTGGGATGCTAAAACGGTGAGTCTCTTTCTTTTCATACCCCATTCTACTCACTCTGCTGCATTAGTCTTTCCTTTTGTAACTTGATGATTAATTCGTTGTGTTTTGATGTTTCATGATACATATGTATATAGCCTGAAAGAGCATTGTTCGATTTTAGATGTGATGGGATAGTAAGATCATTGGACTTCCACCCAACAGAAAGAATTCTTTGCTCGTATGATACCCATGATGGAATTCAAGTATGGAATCTCAATCAGCGTGCTAAGATCAACAACTGCAGGGCGGTGAGTCTTACATTACACTCATCTTTTTGTATTCAAGACAGAATAACTACTCACATGTCACACGAGTACAATGACTTATATAAAAATGAATTTCAGGAAGGTGGATGCCAAGTGAGATTTCAGCCTGGATCTGGGAAGCTTTTGGCAGTTGCTAATCAAAATGTTGTTACCATACTTGAATTTCCATCTTTGGTTGTTAAATACCATCTTCAGGTGAGGTGCACATATGACATATCATATATAACTGATTAAAATGTGAGTTTTGCATCATGATAAAGTATTACTAAAACAGAAGTCTGAATCTCATTCTCTATTAGGGTGGTCATGTCAAACATATTTGTTCCTTATGTTGGGATACCACTGGGCAAACAATTGCCTCTGTCAGTGAAGATTGTGTACGTGTCTGGTCGCTTTCTATGGGTGGACAATGCTCTTTCTTGTATCTATCAAACGGGATGAATTTTCAGTCGATCATATTCCATCCTCGATACCGTAATGTCTTAGTTGTTGGTGGTTTTCAGGTAAACTCTTCCCTCTGCTTCCATTATGATCATAGTGTCTCTTCTATATCTCCTTTTAAGTAACTGTTATAGAGGTTTGCTTAGACTCTCTCGTAGTTCAACCTTTAAAATAATAAAAATAGAGATGGAAATGTTTGGTTACATCTTTAGTATGAGTAACGAAGTATATTTTCCTCAGATGTTTATGCCACTTAGGGTTGTTATGGTTTCATTCAAGAAAGAAAACCGAATCAAACTGAACAAAACCAAAAGACAGTTTGCTTGAAACATAAGTTATTATCTTTGATTGTTATATAACAAGTACAAAAGTCATTGCATAAATGGAAAGTAAATAATTTGTGTACAACTTATTGCAGGGCATGGTATTGTTGACTATTGGATACGGGCAAAAATATCGTTTATTTAGGGCCTCTAATTTATCATTTACTGGACTTGCAGCTTGTACGGGAGATGAATCCATTGCATCAGCTACAACTAGCATTGATTCTGAGTTTGTGGTGAACATATGGAAATGAAGTTCCAGTAAATGTCTGTTGTTCTTTGGTGTAAATTCCTCCCCTGCTTCAGTTTTGAGGATTTGTTAGATAATCTGCGTATATGTACAAATGGTGCATGAAATTGTTTTTTT
>Ga0228711_1012242_pt1 | contig 10583 bp, 7 predicted proteins | sample MedpolnodulmetaG_2_FD_177996 | JGI IMG/M metagenome (GOLD analysis project Ga0228711, IMG submission 177996) | Root nodule microbial communities from Medicago polymorpha collected in Santa Monica, California, United States - brown nodules | ecosystem: Host-associated > Plants > Roots > Nodule...
TTCCTATGCTCAAGCACACAAGCAAGAGACTTCTATTCAAACAGAATTACAAAGAAAAATGTTTGAGGTTGAACACTTGATATACAATCAGTGGTGTTCACAATACAAATCAGATACAGACTCTTAAAACTCTAGAATTTCTAAGATATGAAAGTTGATAAGAAATTCTAAGTGAACTTTTGATGCAAAACAATTTTGACAGAGTTTTGGCACTTATAAATTGTTGTTAAATCCTTTTTATTCTCTAAGTCTTCACTCCTTTATATAGAGGTGTGAAAGAGACGTTTTGAAATTTCCAGCACATCAAAAAAGAGTCGTTTGAAGCTTTGATCAATCACTAATGATCTTTTGCCTAATTTTGTTGTTGTCTTATGAAGGATCAATTTCAAATCCATTCCAAATCTGGAGGAACATCTTTGCAGGCATTACTGTTATTCTTGTCCTGTAGCAGAGACACAAACTGAGTAGTGGAGATAGTGGTTGTACACTTCGTACAGTTGTGCTTTGTCAACGCTCTTCAAAGAACAAGCATCCAATGCCTCCAAATTCATTTGAATTAGTCGTTGCTTCACTCTTCTGGTCTTCTGCAATGTTAGGCGTGATTAAATCCTTTGAACAACCTTTGAAGCTTTAATTCTCACAACTTCTGATCATCTTCAACTTCTGGTGATCTTGCTTCTGATGAGGTGCCTTTGATGAACTTGCTTCTGATGACGTCATCACTTCAGGAGCACTTTTCTTCAGATGCTTCAAGCTTCCTTCTTGTTGATTTCATTGCTCTCATTTGTTCTTTTAGAACCTGTACTTCAAAGAGACACTAAATTTTTGTCTATGGCTCTGCAACCTGAACAAATATTAGCATATCCAATTAACAATTTTTAATACCTTGTTATCATCAAAACTTTAAAGGGTAATGTTAAACACATTTTGTTCTAACAATCTCCCCCTTTTTGATGATTACAAACACTAGTATTTAAAATGTTCAATTGTTGTTAATCTAATTAACAAGTTGACTTTAAGGGTATGAGGTTTGTAAGCTCCCCCTGAGTCCAAAATTACTTTAAGGTGAGGTTCGTAAGCTCCCCCTGAGTTCTATCCAAGTTAATTAAATTCATCATTAAAATCGTAATAACACTCAGAATAATATCACATTAATAGACTAAGAGATAAGAAGAAGGTCATATTAATTTAAATTACCATTAAATTAATAGGGCTCATAGCATATAAATACTATACATTTACTCCCCCTTTTGTCATCAACAAAAAGATAAAACTAAAACAAGTAGACAAAAAAAAGAGATGAGAAAAACAGTGTGAGAAAAAAATATTAATTAAAAAATAGATAAAGATAGTTCAAAAGCAAAGAAATCAGTTCAGAAGCATAAACATAGTTAGAAGGAAAAACATGCAGAAGTACAAACAAAGAAACTAAACAAGCTAAAGGTGTGCAACTAAGGTTTGTCTTGTTTCTGGAACATCTCCGTCATCTCTTTAAGCATCTTGTTCGTATCTTCTGACTGCTTCTTCATTTCTTTCTTGAAATCTTCATTGCTTTTGTCAGATTCTCTTCCCTAATCCTTGCTTCTTCCAGCTTAGCTTCTGTGGTTGTTTTGTATTCAAGCAGTAGCAATTTCTGTTTTAGAAGCTCTTTCTTCAACTACTTGTTCTCTCTTTCCAGTGCAGAGTTTCTTTGCAATAGTTCCAACTCTATAGAAGCTGATTTGACATTGATCTTGGTCAACCATGTGAGATCCAACTCCTTAGGATGAACATTGGAAACCTCCATGTCTGATATGATCTTTTGACCTCTACTTCTAGCAAATTATTGGCAACCCCTTTCAACCAGTCTTGAAGATTGTTCTGAGCATTGTCTTGAGCATCAAGAGATGATCTTTGAAGTTCAGACCCCTTTCAACCCCTTTCTCCTACTGAAGTCACTGATCAGAAGCAGATAGAGTTCAGCTTTTGAAGTGATGTTCAGATTCTAAATGCAGCGGATAAAAACAGAGAGAGAGAACGAAGAAAGACACACAACAATTATACAGGTTCCTTCAACAAACCGGAAGTTGTCATGCCCCCCTTGAACTTCCAAGTAGAGTTCACTAAAAAGTAATATCTGATTACAATTGCTCACTGCTACAACTTAGCAAGAGACTTCAAACTACTCAAGCACAACTGCAAGATATTTCCTATGCTCCTGAACACAATCAAGAGACTTCCTATGCTCAAGCACACAAGCAAGAGACTTCTATTCAAACAGAATTACAAAGAAAAATGTTTGAGGTTGAACACTTAATATACAATCAGTGGTGTTCAGAATACAAATCAGATACATACTCTTAAAACTCTAGAATTTCTAAGATATGAAAGTTGATAAGAAATTCTAAGTGAACTTTTGATGTAGAACAATTTTGATAGAGTTTTGGCACTCATAAATTGTTGTTAAGTCCTTTTCATTCTCTAAGTCTTCACTCCTTTATATAGAGGTGTGAAAGAGAAGTTGTGAAATTGCCAGCACATCAAAAAAGAAGTCGTTTGAAGCGTTGATCAATCACCAATGATCTTTTGCCTGATTTGGTTGTTGTCCTATGAAGGATCAATTTCAAATCCATTCCAAATCTGGAGGAACATCTTTGCAGGCATAGCTGTTATTCTTGTCCTGTAGCAGAGACACAAACTGAGTAGTGGTTGTACACTTCGTACAGTTGTACTTTGTCAACGCTCTTCAAAAAAAAAGCATCCAATGCCTCCAAATTCATTTGAATTAGCCGGCTCTACACTCTTTTGGTCTTCTCCAATGTTAGGCGTGATTAAATCCTTTGAACAGCCTTTGAAGCTTTAATTCTCACAGCTTCTAATCATCTTCAACTTCTGGTGATCTTGCTTCTGATGAGGTGCCTCTAATGAACTTGCTTCTGATAACGTCATCACTTCAGGAGCACTTAACTTCAGGAGCACTTTTCTTCAGATGCTTCAAGCGCCACACCCACAATCTACGTCGCCACTTCCACACCTCACCACCTTCACCCCAACCCTAAGCAAACATATTTGCGACTGTTAGCCATTTATTTTCATACAAATCAAACAACCTGGTAAACCTATCTCGTAGAGACAAATCCCCCAACCACCTATCTATCTAAAAAAACATATTCTCCCCTAAACCAACGTCTCAACGTAAATTATCCTCAAACCACCCACCAACCTATAAACCCACACCATCACGGGTACAATGAAATATATCCATTACGAAAGGACTGTGTTGTTGGATCAATGAGGACTTATGATTAAATATAAAATTATTCAGGCTGCTCGACTTATTTTCATTTTGGTGTTAACCTTCTGGTTTTTAAGAAAAATTAAAGGAACTCTAGTAATCTGGAGTTCGATCACGATATAAGTAAAATCTCGTTAAGAATTGTTATCACCACAAATCAAACTCGAGTTCTTTCGAATAAGTTGTCTTATGAGAAACTTATTAATTACTTGAACTCAATCATTTGATTAGTTGACTATTTTTTTTTTCAAATATTGCTTATTGGAAATGCATCTATTTGTAATAGTAGAATCAAGATATAGAACAATTTTTAAAAATAATGATCATAAAAAAACCAATACTTACACACATACACATTCATAAATATAATACATAACGCTTTCGAACTTAAAAACATAAATATTAATAAAAAGTGTGCAGCCTTGGGATGACAAAAATAAACCCCATGAATATTTCCATATAAAATCTACAACGGGCACATCACAAATATCATAATGGGTATCTGCAGTAAAATTTTAACTACTCGTTACTTAATTGATACAGATGCAAATTTAATGGTGCTTGTGCCCATAGATATAAATAATCGTTAATAAATTTTTTGGAATATCCCAATGCGGATACCCACAGAGATATTGGCCGAGTGCATATATCATATTTATTCACGAGGATGGCACAAATATATCATGCTACGCTTGCAGATGAATACCCATATGCATCTCTAATGCAGGTCGTGAGTAGGGGTGTAACGGTTCGGTTTGGACCGGTTTTCAGTCAAAAAAACGTCTGAACCAATAAATTCTTTGTTGGTTCGGTTTTCACTCTTTTTCAAAAGAGGAACCGAACCAAACAAATCGGTCTAGTTTGGTTTAGATCGCTTCGGTTGATCGGTTTATTTGAAAGTAGAATTAAAAAAAAAAATTATATCCTCACAAATTTGTATTTCGTGTATACAACATACATCATACTAAAATATTTCATGAAACTTTGTATTTCATATTGTATTTTTTCATGTTCTCTATTTTTTCAAACAACTTTTTATAACCAACAGATGGACGATCTCAGCGGTGGTGAAGAACGATCGGTTAGGTGTAGTTGACGGATATGGTTTCTTTTTTTGTAGAAATGAAATAAAGTCTGAGTGATGAGATGAGATGATGATGATGATGAGAGAAAGTGAATAGATTAAGGAGTATTTTATGTTGAGCTTTAATTTTGGACCTAATAATAAGTGTTTGAGGAGGGATAATATTAGTAAAATGGAGCGTGGAGTTACCATCGGTTTCTTGGATCTCAAAATGAAAAACCAAAACCGAACCAAACAAGGTCGTTTCAAATTGGTTTGGTTTGGTTCTAAACCGAACCAGACAAGTTCAAATACTTCTTCGGTTTGGACTATTGGTTTCGTCGGTTTTGTCCGAACCACTTACACCCCAAGTCGTGAGGCATATTCTAGCCGACATATATTTTTTGTCCAACTATTATAGTGTATATTAATTATATTTATGTCCCTTCAAACAAAAAATAATAATTACATTTATGTTGGTACTTAATTAATACTTAATTAAACTTGCATAAATTTTATTAAAATAAAATAAAAGTCATAAAAAAAATAGGGGGGAAAAGCCTAAACCAAAAAATCTAGCAAAAAACTAAAATTAGGTGAGTCTAAAGCATCCCCTAAAAAATGGTGATTTAATATTCAATAGAAGATTGAAGTCTGATCCCCTAAAAAATCTAGCAAAACCTAAAATTAGGTGAGTTAGATCATACGCTCGTATTAATGCATTGCTAGTTAAAAATAACAACATAAGATTTAACTTGGCGATTTTTTAGTTAACTTGTAAAAGACTCATGCTTTCACACGGGTCACGTAACATTGCAATGATTATATAAAAAATAATTAGATTGTTAATATTGTTGAAAGTTTATAGATATTAAGTAAAAATTAAGATTATTAATGTAATTTTTCTATTAAATAATTTTATCTTATATATACAAAAATTTGTTAAATAGTTAGTTACACCAGTCAGGGACGGATGCATGTAGTGTGCAATGTGGGCTTCTGCCTGCACTAAATATTTGTGAATTTTTTTTTTGTATTATAATACTGTAATATTTGATATTTTGTTTAAATGGCCTACTGCTCTCACATAACATCTCTCTATTAGCCCACACTACATCTTATAATTCTACAAACCAAAGCTGACACAACATGCCCACACAACACTACACAACACAACTATACACATATTTCTCTCATCTGTTCAGTTTCCTCTCTTCCATGTCATAATGCATCTAGATATGGGTAATCTTAGAGGACAATTACCATGTATAGTTATGCTTTTAAAAATGAAATATAATATATGTTTAATTCTTCAAAAAAAATTTATATGGTGCCCCCACTTTCGAAAATTTCTGGATCCGTCACTGACACCAGTTATGGATTTTATTTTCTTATATATGCGAAAACAAAATTTTATGTTGATATATGAGAAAGGTGATATGAATTTTTTTTTGAAAAGTCCGTTCTTTCAAAATAAAATAAAAATTGAAAAGTTATGACTATTTTCAAAATCAAAGCTAATGTAGTATTTCTATTAAATAACTTTTTATTTTATATGCAAAAGATTGTTCAATGTTTGCACCACACCCGTTATAGATTTTATGTACTTATATCTACACAAACAAATTTTTATATACATATATGAGAAAGTCGATATGATAAAATTTTAAAAACCAATGACTATTTTCAAAATCAAATAAATGTAGTGTTTCTATTAAATAACTTTCTATTTTATATGCAAAACATTGTTCAATATTTGCACCGCACCCGTCGTAGATTTTATATACTTATATCTGCATAAACAAATTTTTATATACATATATGAGAAAGTCGATATGATATAATTTTGAAAATTAATGACTATTTTTAAAATATCAACATTAAATTTTTATTTAAATTTACTTTACTGATAAATTTTTAAACCGCACTCGTTAAGGATTAATTCTATATGATTATATATGCAGAAGTAAATTTTTATGTACCGATATGTGATAGTCAATATGATAAAATTTTGAAAACTCGTGACTATTTTCAAAGTATCAACATTAGAGGAACTAAAAAGAAAAGTTACTATATTTGTAGGGACAAAAAACATATTTAACCCCTTTATGTTATATGCAAAACACCATTCAATATTTGCATCGTTTTCGTTGCAGATTTTAAATGTTTATATTTGCAGAAACAAATTTTATATAGCTATATGAGAAAGTCAATATGATCAAATATTTTTAATATTTTCTCTATAAATTTTTATTTTTTATGCTAAACACCATTCAATGTATGCTGAACGATTATAAAATTAAGAAAACATGAATTTTAATATTGACGATTATGAAATTTTGTTGTATTTTGATTTTTATATATTGTTAAGTAGAAAATAAATTTTGTAAAATGATCATTTTACACATAAAATTAAGGAGATCATGAGTTATAATAAGGATGCTTATGTAATTTTGATGTACTTCGATTTTTATATATTGTTAAGTACAAAATTAAATTTTGCAAAATGACCATTATGAACATAAAATTAAGGAGATCATGAGTTTTAATAAGGATGATTATGTAATTTTACTTTAAGTTAAGTTTAACTTCAAATGTCTATGGTAGACAAACTTTAAGAGTAGCCCACGCTTAAGGTTGGTTTAAATATATGAAGTCTATGGTGGCCCACTCTTAAGTCCCTCACCTTTTTCTCCGTAAACGGAGAAAAAGATGAAGAATTAAAACACAATTTTTATTAATTGTATGATCAAAATAAAAATAGAAAATTAAATATGGTACCAAACAATCTAATAAGCCTAAATTATACATATCACTTTCAAACTTAATAAGTTAAACAGTAATTAAAACGTGCAGTCTAGCAAAACCTAAAATTAGGTGAGTCTAACCCTAATGTAAAAACATTGAGGGAGGTGGGGGTTCGGTATTCCACCAAAAGTCTACTTGTAAATTATGTCCTTCCTTTTGACTAAGGATATAAGCAAAAGGTCAAATTGCTGTATCGTGTAGGCAACAAGACCAATAATGTGATGATATTCCACGCACTGCAACACTGAAGAAGAGGTAATTTCTCACTATAATGTCTTATTCCTTATGGTCTCGTATTCAAGAAAAGATTTTTTTATAGGTTTATTGAATAATTAATGTATTTAGTCTGCATTGTAAAATAGATATATCAATTATTCGATGAACTTAAGAAGAAAAAAAATAAAAAGTTTATACAAATGTCTGTACAGGTCAACAGTAAGAATTATACATCGCAAATGCAAAGACCCAAAGTTAAAAGGAAAGGATACAATACGGAAAGATCCAAAGTTAAAAATTCTGCTCTTCTCCCAACAAGTTTTGCTCCCACTCAACCAAACTGACCAAAATACCCCTGCCTTAGTTAACTAACAGATGTGTAAATTTCTGTGTTAGTTAAGTCAAGCAGCGTGACTTAAGTCACCCAAGTGAAATACACTGCGTGAGTTAACTCACGCCCAGTCTGTGCAGCAAGCCAGAACTGGCAGAGACCTCTATTTTCCTTAAATTTTTCATTCCTCCATTCATTCAGTCAATTGCATACATTTTTCATCATTCATTCAAGCATTCATTCAATCAAGCATTCACTCATAATTAAATTATGAAAAATAAAGGAATAAAATAACGGAAAATGTCATAAAAACGCCAAAAAGCGCAAATGTAATAGGATTACATTCAAATCCGACAAAATGTCATAAAAAAAACTACAAATGTACAAAAGTCATAATGTCAAAACCCTACTCCCGTGGACTCCTATTCCTCCTCCGCGGAGTTGGCACCTAGTCAAACACGATATAATCGGACTGGAGGCCCTCGAAAATGCTGCAAAAGAGTGGATTTGAAACCACCTCAAGAATCTCTATTGCATGCTCCACTTTGCCTCTCATGTTGTCGTTGACCTGGAATGGATTGAGAGGATGTATGGCCCACTGTTGCTCAACAATAACCTCCTCGTAGGTAGGGACGGGACGAGGATGGGCATCAGCTGTGTAGTCAGGAACGACCGCAGGGGGGTTCACAATAGGATGTGATACTCTATAGAACCAACACATGTACCCCCTAGAATGCCTCCACGACACGTCATCCGAAACAAGATCACCCCTCTCCTACTGGCTGAGGACATGTAGAGCAAACTCCATGAAGGCCATTGCCACCGCCTCTGGCGCAAGAGGCCCAATGTCTGTAGGAGGCCTGGGAATAGTCTGGACATACCCGTACTACCCAAGAACCCGCTCTGGCAAGTGACGGACCATCCTGTCTTTTGCCGGCCATGATCCATCCGTAGTACCAACATATGTCCTGAAAGGGCGTGATGTGTCGTCGTCTCTCGTACGGCCTTCAGATGACATGAGAATGGTCCAATGAATCAATGGCATTTTTGTAGTGTCCAGGATCAGAAAAGCTCTTGGGAGGTTTCCATTTATCCACAAGCGGGGCGACAGTAGGGTCGTACTCTTCATTAAGATTCCTCGGAATGAGGTTCCTGAAGTGCAGAAAAACTCATCCTTGCAAACACATAAACAACTTTATATCAGCACAAGTATTATATAAACAACTATACATTTACGATGCAATAAGTAAAAAATAAGAAAAACGATTATTACCACAAGCAAGGTCATGTAACCACCACAGGAGGCCACAGATGAGTCGGAGGTAAGAGATAGCTGCTCATATAGGAAAGCAAGTCTCATCGCGCCCCATGCCCAGTCACTCAAATCGTCCATGTCTTGTAGCGCACGCAGCCACAACAAATTAATGCTTCTGCTGATCTTGCCGGCAAAAATGGTGTAGCCAAGCAAGAGCAACAAAAACGCCTTAATGCAGGCGATCCTAACTTCAGCCTGATTCGCATGCTCCTCCTCTGTGTCAAACTCAATCAGCTGATTACACCTTTGCAAGAGCTTCTCGTAGGGCCTCTTCAGTTTAGTGAAACTGACATATGCAAAACCTTGTCTTCCCACCTCCTTAGCAGCATCCTCCGCTGTAAAATGTAGGTGATCCTACATCATCTGTATCCCCTCCTCACGAGTTAACTCTCTATCATTGAGGACTAAAGTGACTAATCTCCCTTTTTTAATAAGCGAAAGTTTATTAATGCATTTTCCATACAAGAGGCACAAGGACTAACAAAAACTAAAACAACAAAGTAAGGTGTCGTATATAGACGAAACACCACAACAGCAAAAAAAATACTTGCTGCCAAGTCTAACCTGAAAACTGGCCCAATCCTGCACCAGTAGACAACAGACCAAAACAACAGCAGGTGCAAGACAACAACTACATAAATACTCCTCCACCACTAAGACCATATATCTAAGAATGTAATCGTCGGGATCCCACCACCACTCATAAAATAAACACGAGGAGGTTTTTAATCTAGTCAAAACTCATTTCCAAGATAACACGTTAATTTCCTACACTGTAACATGTACCTCCTTCAAACTATTTTTAAAAATCCTTTTGTTCCTAAATAGCCATAGCACCCAAATAGTTGTGTGCCACACTAACTGAATATGATTTCGCAATTACTTAATAGACCGTACCACCCTCCAACCTTTTAAATGAGTAAACAAAGTTTAAGGAGTTATCAAATTAATACGGATCCAACACATAACTTTTCTCCACACCTTGAGAGCAACTTGACAATGCAAAAATAAACTAATATTACTCCCCTTTTGGGTTGATAATGAGTAAAGACATGGAAAACATACTTTAAGAGAGAAATCCCCCACACAAACAGCCTTCCAAAACCTTGTGCTTCCTCCATTTCCCACCTTTCTCTCAATTTCCCAATTAAAAAAATTTTCCCTCAACTACTCCTCCAACAACACGATATCTTTCCACCACCTTGAAGAATTGTGTGACAACTGAAGGTGAGAAAAACCACAAGAAGGGGGGGTTGAATTGTGTTTTTGGAAACTTCTTCTTTTACGTTCTAGATAACTGTCCTCAGGTTCAGAGTCTGAAGTAGTTCAGAGTCTGAGTGAGTTCAGAGTCTATGTGCAGCGGATAATGTAAAGAACAGAAGAAGAAAGAACACAAGCAATTATACAGGTTCCTTCCACAAACCGGAAGTAGTCCTGTCCTCCTTGCATTTCCAAGGAGAGTTCCACTAAAATGTAATCTCAAATTACAAGTTGCTCAATCACACAAGAAAGAGACTTATCTTTGCTCAAGGACACCTCCAAGAGACTTCTATGCTCAATCACAACTGAAAGAGAC
>Ga0228711_1012244_pt1 | contig 10581 bp, 7 predicted proteins | sample MedpolnodulmetaG_2_FD_177996 | JGI IMG/M metagenome (GOLD analysis project Ga0228711, IMG submission 177996) | Root nodule microbial communities from Medicago polymorpha collected in Santa Monica, California, United States - brown nodules | ecosystem: Host-associated > Plants > Roots > Nodule...
CCATATAGGAAAAATGTTGTTATGAATAAGGATTGCCTTATAAGTAGAAAGAAACAAAGCAAGAATTATAGAAAAACTGTCTCTTTTGAAAAGCAAGAAAAAGAAAATACACACCTAATGTTATCCATAGATTTGGATGTATAACCCAACAAAGTACAATGGTCCCAGAAGAGTAATACATTGATTAAAAATTGTTGCATAGTGGGGAGAAAGATAACTCAGATTCACATCTACCCCTATGGGATCATTAATTAATGCGATGTCACGTGTTCACATATACTCCTATGGGATCATTAATTAATGCAATGTCACGTGTAGAGACGACAACATTATTAATTAATGCAATGTACTCAAACTACACTTAAAAATGAATGGAGGAAGTCTTGTACACTTTTACATTATCAAAACGAGAGTTAAATAAGAACGTTAGATATGTACTCAAACTGCACTTAAAAATGAATGGAGGAAGTAGAAAACAATATTATATTATTGAGAAAAAGATAACATATTATGATTCATCTCAAAACACTCTTGAATGATTTTAAATTATACAATTATTTTTTAAAGTATCAAATATTTTAATTTTCAATATACTGAATACACAACTTTTCATAAAAACTTAGCATTTAAGATATTTAAAGAGTATTATAAAGATATTCGTTAACATCTCCCCTATATTATTTATTAGGCCACACTTGTGTATCATTAGTTTATTTTTAGGTTTCCTTTTGATCATTTAGGTCCAATTTGTTTCATTTTGGTGTCTCAAGTAATAAATATTATACACTTTGATCTCCTAAAGTGTTTTCATTTCATTTTGATCTCAAGTCCCAAGTAAAACTAACTCCCTACCCAACCACCTACGAACATGGTATCACACTCTAGTGACGAACAAATGATTGATTGGTCTCTGCTTTGGGGATAAACATCATCCCCTCACACCTTATATTTTTCTTATTAAATAAGGGAAATGGTAACTTACACTCTTATGCACATGTTAAAGAACCTAAAGTAATAATTTTGTCAAAAAAATAGTGCCAATTTATTTTTCCAGAGATTGAAAATTAATATTTTGTAATACATATTTGCTATATAAAATGCTGAATACATCGAAAACTAACAACGTGAATCCTTCACCAAGGATATGGCACGTACAAATTAGTTAATTAATTAATTCATTAAGAGTATTCACCGACTTACTTTAATTAATTAATTCATTTTGTCAATCATGCTTCTTTCATCTTCTACCTCTACAAGAACACCCTTTCTTCCATCTGCAATTTCCTCTTGTTCTTCTTTCAAACTTCTCTATCAAATTCTTGATTGGTCAATTCCCTCTCTCTTCTATAATTTCTCTCTCAAACTCTTGTATCCAATTGAGGTCCCTTTCTATTACCCTCCCAAGGTATATTTTTGTTTTCATTCAGAAAGTCCCTGTTTTGATGGTATCCGTGGAGATGATTGTTGAATTAGTTGGATATGGAAGAGATGCAAAAATCTTAAGTAATTGAAGCTTCTAAGACCATCCACAATGGTGGGTGCTTAATCTATTTAGCATCATATTAAATAGGCACCCCATTGTAGAGTATAATATATGGGTGGCTATAGAGAATGGTGGCTATGGAAGCACCATCTCTCTCTTCATTTTTCATGGGTTCCATTTAATAAATCTTAATAAAATAATTAAATTTTGTTAAAATGTAATGATATAAAATTATTTGTCGAACCCATTTAATAATTTCTTTTGAGGTGCTAGGTTGGAGAAAATGGGTGTTTATTAAGTATTACTGAAAAATAAGTGATGTGGACATATGAATTTAATTTAAGCACCCAATTTAAGGTGCTCTGTTGTGGATGATCTAAGATACCAAGGAATCAGTGGTTCTTACTCTTCTTTGTTAAATGTTTGTAGTTGTTCAGAAAAAATTGCATAAATTCTTGATTTTCGATTACTTATGGACCTTAAAACTAATCATATATTCTTTTTAGCTATGTGGCTATGAATTTTAGAGGTTTTTCAATTCTCTCAGCAATTAAGACATTCTTTAATAGCATACATGCAAGAAATATAAAATCTCGTTTCACAAAATTCGCAAGAATTCTCTTCGCGAGATATAGCACGACTCATTTACTATTTTTAGACTCCTTAACATGTGCCTTAAAGATACAAGTTAGGGTGATCCATTAATTAAAATAGAAAAATAATTGTTTGACAAGCTAATCAACAAAATAAAAGTTTGATGCTTTAGTTTTGGACAAACTTGTGTGAAGTCAATATTAACATTTATTGCATTTTTTGTTAAAAAAAACATTTATTGCATTTTCAAGTTTATTTTGAGTAAAAAAATTATCCTCATTGTGGAAACAATATACGAGAGTCACCAATATATGGCACCCTCTTATGGAGTAGTCATGGGATAAAGTTTGGCCTTTTCAAACGGTAATGAGTTCCACCATCAATTGATACAAATATATTAAGTATTTTTCATTATGTATAGTCTAATATAGTGCTTTGTTTAATTATTCAAACATTTTATAGGAAATGGATGTGGAATATTTGTTAGAGATGTGCCACGAAGATGAAGACTTCCTTCGTGACTTCATGGCACAGCTAGTACCCGGAGCCGCCGCTGCCGCTACAGAGAGGGTGGCAGTGAGATGATTGCAGGCTCTAAAGAGTCACCGGAGCTTCTTCCTCCGTCCACGCCCTCCAGAACTTGCATTATTTCTTTGGATAACTCCGCGGCAATACCATTACCAGCTATGATGTCCAAATCCAAACCACCACGTTGTCCCACAAAAAAGATGACTTCTGAGAGAGGAAAAGGAGAAAAGAAGAATATTAAAACTCTAGATCACGCAATGGGAGAGAGGAAAAGGAGACTTGAACTTGGACACAAATTTATAGAGCTTTCAGCTATTATTCCTCGCTCAAACAAGGTAATATTTTCACAAATTATTTACTCATTTAATTTATTCCTTGCCTTTGCTTATCAAAAAGATAATAATCAAGTTTTAAGTAGGGTTGATTAGAGACAAAACAGATGAACTTATAAAAATATATTGATTTTAGATCTTTTATCTCTTTTGATATTTGTTATGAGATAAATATTATTCTCAGTTTAGTTTGTTAGATTTTATTGTGAAAGTAATTAGGAGGACTAAATTTGTTAGATCTATAAAAACAAAACATCTCTTAAAAAAAAATTGTTTTGTTAATGAACAAAATCGTTGGTTGATGAGCAGAATCATTAACATAATTTTTTTTTTTGATAAAGCTAAAAGTATATTGAAAACCAGGAGAGGCCTGAACCTGTTACAAGCACCAATTCAACAGAACAAAACAAAAACAAAACAGCTAGCTAAACAAATACAAACCCAAACAAACAAACTATACAAGTCAAGCCATATCTAATCTGTAGAAAGGTAGACCCAGTTGGTCTCTAAGAAGCAGGGAAGTAATAAAAGTTGGCGGTGTGGACCACCATTGAGTGGAGTATAAAGAAAGGCCCTGCCCGTGTTTAGCCAAAACATCTGCCACCATGGTTCCTTCTCTGAGAGTGTGGATCAATGTGCAGGTTATGCTCTTGCAAAACCTCATACAATTGTGCCATCTGGCTCTCATTTGCCAAGGAACCCCAACATCTTTGTTGTAGGCATTTACCACTCCCATGGAGTCAGATTCCAGACAGACTTTGTGCAAGTGCATTGCTTGAGCCTTTTCAATTGCCGACATGATAGCAGAGAATTCAGACTCTAGGGGAGAAGCATAACCAACGTTACTGGCAAGTGCCCCTAGAAAATTAGCATTGGAGTCCCTAATCACCACCCCAATGGAATCACAAGGATGAGGACCGACTGAAGAGCCATCACAGTTGAATTTAACAACTCCAGTTGGGGGAGGCTTCCATGAAATATTACGAGAAGGGACCATATTCTTGATTTTAAAAGGGATGTTGAACAATTTAGCAACTTTGTAATCAATCATAGTGGAATTTCCCTTAACTAAATTTAGACTATGACTGAGTTTGACTTCAGCAAGTATAGAGTTGAAAAGAGATGACATAGCCTGCCTTTTGTCATGAAAATATCTCTGGTTCCTTTCAATCCAGATGGTCCATATAGTGTGAATAATAGCAGAGGTCGGAATTTGGTGGACCATTTTACCTCAAGCGGCCACCGTGCCCGAAATCAGATGTAAGCAGCTGGAGCAATCCAGGGCAGCACCTGTACCCTTACTCAGCCAGTCCCAAAGAGCCATAGTAACAGGGCAAGCAAAGAAGATATGAGAAGAAGATTCTGCATTTTGCATACAAAAACAGCATATAGAAACAATGTAGCATCCCCTCTTTCTAAGGTTGTCATCAGTTGGGAGTTTATTGTGAATAAGCCTCCAAGTGATGAAAGATCTTGAGGGAGGAATGAAGGGGGTCCAGATGAGTTTAGCCTAGGGTACACTCTGTCCAGTACCATTCAGAGTCCTATAGGCAATCTTGTTTGTAAGTTCCCCATCATTAGCAGATGACCAACACAACCTATCAGGAATATCATCTACTAGGAGGGTTATTTTGTGAATCTGTGAGGCTAAAGCAGGATCTCTATGCACTACATAAGCAGGAATACACCAATTACCATCCACAATGCAGTCAGCCACTTTTAGAGATAGAGCTGATGTGAGAGATGCAGGAAGGTTCCAATGAAAAGCAATTGATCTATCCATCCACTTGTCAGTCCAGAATTGGATGCATTTTCCGTTTCCCACAGCCCAAGTAGAGTGGTTCAGAACCATTTGTATATGCTGTTTCATGCCAGGCCATGTGGAAGAAGTCAAATAGTGAGCTTTATGTTGGCCTTTGTTGAGATATCTCTGTCTTCCTATACGGGCCCACTGCTCATCAGAGTTGATCAATTTCCAAGTTAGAAATAGCATAGACGCTTGATTGACTTTTGCAGGGTCTTTTACAGATAGTCCTCCCTCATGAAGGGGCTTGCATATATTGGACCAAGCAATAGTACAGAGCTTCCTTTCCTCAATGTTACCACTCTATAGAAAATTCCTCATGTGTTTGGCAACTTTCTGAAGTAAACTTGCAGGCCATTTATATATTTGGAATGAATAAGTGAGCATACTGCTGATCACAGAGTTTAATAATTGGACTCTGCCCATGATAGTTAACAGTCTTCCCTTCCAAGCACTTAATTTCAGTTGAATTTTATCCACAATGGGCCTCAAGTGGATAACCTTGGGTTTTCCTTTAAAAAGAGTGATACCTAAATAAGTGAAGGGGAGGGCCCCATGGCTGAAGCCTGTGATTCCTGATATAGTATGAATTACGGATAAGGAGAGAGCCCCAGAGTAGAATTTGCTTTTGTGTGCATTCACCAGTTGTCCTGAGTACTGGCCATAAAGCTCAAAGAGGTGCATGATATGTTGAACATTAGACAATGTTCCTTTGCAAAATATAAGAATGTCATCTGCATAGAGGCAGTGACTGGGTATGAGAAGATTCCTAGTGGCATTCATCTGTGTTAGTCTTCCTTCCATCACCAGAGAGTCCAGGCCTCTGCTAAGCACTTCCTCAGCAATACAGAAGAGGAGCGGTGAGAGGGGGTCTCCCTGCCTCACCCCTCTAGTGCAATTGAAGAAGCCTATAGCCTTGCCATTGATGTTGATAGAGATTTTAGTTGAATGAAGAATAGAGAGAATCCAATCACAAAAAACTTGAGTGAAGCCAAAACATTGCAGGACATGTATCAGGAATTTCCAATTAACAGTGTCAAAGGCTTTCCTGACATCAATTTTCAAGGCTAAGTTTCCTCCATAGGCTTTTTTGTGCAGTAAGTTAACTGCTTCTGAGGCAGTCATTATACAGTCATGTATGTGTCTTCCAGGTATAAAGCCCCTTTGATGAATAGAGATAATTTTGGAGGCTATAACTCCCAGCCTATCAGCTAAGATCTTGGTAATGAGCTTAAATTGGAAGTTGGCCAAGGCAATTGGTCTGAAGTTGTCCAGTTTGTCAGCCCCATGAACTTTGGGGATGAGAATAAGCAAGTTGGAGTTCAGGTTAGGCATTATGTAATTGTGTTGAAAGAAGTATTGAGTAGAGTTCACCACATCATGACTAATAATGCGCCAAAAATGCTGGTAAAAGTATCCAGGGTACCCATCTGGTCCTGGTGCAGCATCTCCATTTAGATCAAAAACAGCATGTTTAACTTCCTCTTCTGAAGGGATAGCAGTGAGCATAGCATTATCTTCATCAGTGACCTTTCTGGGGATGTACTTTTCAGGCAAGTCATTTTCTACACATTCAGAAGCAGCAGAGAAAATATCTGTAAAGTATTGTAGCACATGACATTCAATATCCTCTTTGCTGGTTAGGACCTCCTCCCCATCTTTTAACATGCTAATGTAACTTTGGACCTCTCTGATTTTTGTAGATATATGAAAGAAACCTGTGTTCCTATCTCCTTCAATAAAACGATATTGTTTGTTTTTGTTCTGCCAAAAGCTGTTTAACAGGTTCAGAGCTTGACTGTAATTTGTTAAACAAGTGAGCTCATCATGAGATCTTTCCACACTATAGCCCAATTGGTCTATGGCTAACTGAACTTTACTGAGTTGTTGTTGGGCCATGTGGACCCTTTGATGATGGTTCCCCACAACAGCTTTATTCCACAATTGAAGTTTAGGCTTTAGACTCTTTAACTTGTAGTGCAAGACATGCATAGGAGTACCATGACAAGCAGCAGCCCAGTGATTAGAGATAATGCTGCCACATTCTTCAAAAGTGGTCCAGGATTTGAAGAATTTAAATCTTGGAGTTATGTCAGCAGGCAAAGTCTTGTGTAAGGTTAGCAGTAGAGGAAAATGGTCAGAGCAAGTTCTGGTTAAAGTGTGACAGTTGATGATATTCCAGTGATCAATCCACTTGTCATTGCATATAGCCCTGTCAAGCCTTTGTGCAATAAAAGCTCCCCCATCCCTATTGTTTATCCAGGTGTATTGTGCACCATTAGTATCAAGATGTATCAGAGAGTGCAGGCTAGTCCAGTTTGAGAATTCAGTGCATGCTATACGTAAAGGGGCCTTACCTCCCAGCTTTTCATGAGCACCCAATATGGAGTTGAAGTCTCCCATAAATAGCCAAGGCCTAGGATAGTCATGGATCAAAGTGGATAGGGACAGCCAAAGGGATCTTCTGGTAGTGTAAAAAGTGGATGCATATATAGCAGCTATGAAAACAGGCGTCCCCTCACTGATATATGTGATAGCTATACATTGAGGTCCATTGAGTAAGATGGAGATGTTGTGCTGTTTGTGCCAGAGACACCATAAAGTAGGAGTCTTGTTGTTGTTGTTGAGGACATGATAATGAAGATCATGTCTCTTCCAAAACCATGGGGGGATGGCATTGAAGCTGATCAGAGGTTCAGCCAGAAATAGAAAATCCGGTTTGTGACTTTTTATCATATGAAATAGGTGCAGTTGAGTTTCCATATTTCCAACTCCCCTGATGTTCCAGTATATACATTTCATTGTGAAATGTTACTTTTGTCAGGATTTTTACTGCCAGCTTGTGATCTGGTGTGAGCCACTTCCCTACTCTGCTTAGTGTAGCTGGTTTGCTGGGTTTGAGTCCCATTTAGGTGGATGGGACTTTTTTGCTTCTTAGGCCTGCCTCTTTTAGATTTTTGCATCTTATCACAGGGAGTATCCAAATAATGGCTAGCATCTGGAAAGTGTGAGTTGGCTCTATAAACATCAGTTTCAATGTCAGGCTCATAAGTGCTATCAGTATCTTCATCCCCCCAAAACTTTCTCAAAACCTTACCATCTTTCAAACATGCTGCTGTCTGATTTTTTGGGCCAACTGTGAGTTGCACCTTCCTCTTGTCTGGGCCAAGAATCTCATTAGTTAAAGTGACAGGCTCCAATGTGATGGCATCATCAAAAAAGGGATCTTCAGCAATGACAAGGGGCTCATTTGTAGCAATGGGGAATGGTCTCCCAGAAATGCTACCTTGAGCTGAGGAAGAGGGACCTGTAATGAGGGATGTTTTCTTCCCATTAACAGGACCCAAAAGAGGGTTACTTGAGCCCAAGTTAACACTGTTAGAGTTCCTATTCACACAGTTACCAGTACTATCCAAGAGTGTGTTGTGTGTCAAGTCCTCCTTCCTCAGAGAAATATCTTTTCCAATTGGATTTTTATCAATGTACATATCCATTAAGATTGGAATAGATGCTTCATCCCTAGTCTTAGCATCCCCTATAACCTGCTTAGTACCATTTTCCAGCCATTTAAAGGAATTATGTAGTGTTAAATCATTTGAATTCTGATTGGGAACAGAATCCTGAGGTGCATTTTGAAGTGCAATATTAGTACATTCAGGAGCTGAAATACCACCTTCCTCAAAATCATCAGCTGAGACATAAGGTAGTTCATGAATATCACCATGATCAAGAGCTTTACCAGATTTACTACCATGAGCAGGGGAGGATTGTTTACCAATTCCATTTGAGGCGCCCTCCTGGATAGAAAGCTTAGTAGGTTCATTAGCAATCAAATCATATTTGGGTTGAAATTTATGATTCACTTTGTGAGTCTTCTTGGTACCTAGAGCATTGGAATCAACATTCATCTTGGAGCAAGCTTGTATGCTATGGCCTATAGCTTTATAGTGAGAGCAGAATAGAGGGTATTTTTCATACTGCACCATAATGGTCAAGGCATGTCCTTCCCTCTCCACAATAACAGATTCAAACATCTGATCATTCATGTCAACGTCAATAAGGACTCTAGCAAATAGACCAAAACGCCTATTTTGTGTTGCTTCATCAATGGCCAGGGGCGTGCCCAGACCTGAGGCAATTTCGGATAGCGTTTGTTTACCCCAATACTCTTGAGGAAGGTGCAGGAACCGAACCCAGATTTGTGCATGTGTTTGTGCTTGAGCTTTTGGTGTAAAATCCCTTGTCCAACGATAAAAGCGCATGAAGCCAGGTTTCAGATTAATAACGCCAATGGCCCAAATTTGTCGCATATCCTCAATTGAACTAAATTTGAGCTCGAAGAAGCCCTTACCAAGGGGAATCAGGTACCAATTGTTCAATTGAGGCCACCGAATGTTGAGTTTCGATTTCGGTGCTTGAGTAGTTAAAGGGGAATCACCTTTGTGAAGACTTAACCGGCCATGGAGGTTGAAGCGACAAGAGGCTAGTCCTGATTCATACGCTGCCTGTGAGATCTTAACCCGAACTGAGTTGCCCATAACAATTTTGGAGATCGGGAGAGGGGAAAAAGTGTCACCGGAATCGTTATCGGAGAGAGCTTGAGCAAAGGATTTGCCAGAAACAGGTGGTCCAGCCGTCGAATCCACCAGTTTGTTCACCGTCGAGTCCAGATTCACCATGAATGGCCAAGGGCACACCATGAGTATTCGACGAAGCAGCTGCACCGAGCAAGTGGTTACGAGCAGAGAAAGGTTTGAGCACCGTGGAATCAGTCCTATGGAGGATGCAGAAGGAGAGAGCCACCCTGTGAGAAGGTGGAGACACAGTGAAAAAGAAGGGAAAGGAGGGGGAAGACCACATCGGAGTTTGGACGGAGAGTGGTTAGGTCGCCGGTAAAAGATCGTTACGGTGGCTTAGTTCAGAGAGGGAGAATTTTAGTAGATGCATTTTTTGAAAAAAGAGAATCATTAACATAATACCATTCTTCAAGGTTTGAATATGTTTTGTTAACTAAACCCTCAACATTTGTTGTTGATGCCACCAAACCTCCTCATTCTTCCCTTCCAATATAGGCCTTAAAAAATGTTTAAAAATGGACTTTTATTATTTTATTTAAAAAATGAATTTTATGATAGAAAAAGTGGAGACCAAAAACAAAATTCTATTAAAATTAATTTTAAAAAGTAGAATCTACCTTTAAATCGGGCCGATATTAGACGTAATGTATTTACAATTTTTTCTATAGACAGACAAAGCTTCTATCGTTGCTGGCGCAACCAATTACGTGGAGCAACTCCAGAAACGAGTGAAGGAGTTAGAAGTACAACAAAACAAGGGAGGCAAAGAACCAATGATACTTCTCAATAAGGAAAATTCTTGTAGAGTTTCACGTACCACATCTAGTGAAATGAGTCTTGACAATTATCTTAGACCAAATGAATTTCTACCTGATGTCAAAGTGAAAGTGTCGGAGAATAATATACTCATTTACATCAATTGTGAGAAGGAAAATGGTATTCAACACAAAATATTGTACATGCTTCAAAATCTTCATTTGTTTGTCACCAGCACTAGTGTATTGCCGTTTGGCAATTCAACTCTTGGCATAACTATCATCACCAAGGTTTGCATCACCAAATTTTCATGCTATACATGAATTAATATATGAAAAATGTTTGTTATATACCAATATACCCAATAAACACTCTGAAAAAGAAAGAAACATATCATTGGTATGATAGGTTATATGAGAGAGAATTAAGTATTGAAATGAATATGTTTTTAAGGAAAATATTGTTGAATGAATGTTGAGAAGTTAAGGATGTTTAAATATCATTTAT
>Ga0228711_1012247_pt1 | contig 10580 bp, 9 predicted proteins | sample MedpolnodulmetaG_2_FD_177996 | JGI IMG/M metagenome (GOLD analysis project Ga0228711, IMG submission 177996) | Root nodule microbial communities from Medicago polymorpha collected in Santa Monica, California, United States - brown nodules | ecosystem: Host-associated > Plants > Roots > Nodule...
CACATTTCACCTAATGATATACATTTCAACTAAACTAATGATATATATCTAATCTATGGCGCCGAAAGATCAATGGGACTATCATCCACTTCAACCTTCACACCAGGACCAGGACCAACCCTCTCATTGGGATCAAGATTTTCAATAATGTACAAATCTTCGTCATCTTCTATCACCTCTACACCTGCCGCTCGACTTAGCTCATTATAATATGCCATCCGGCTGACATATCTATCAGGCCAGGTGTCTGCATCCTCTCGATGATATTGTTTCCATAGAGAGGAAGTGGGAGGAATCAGACAATCATCCTTCAAATTCAATGCCATAAAATGATTGTCATTCACATATGCCAGACACATCAACGAATCGATACTTAGCGGCGGCGGTGGACCACATAGAGGGAAATATGTTTCTGATTTCGAAATGGACAACACAACAACCGTTTGGTTGAATTTCTGTGCGATGAGGAAACTCATATCCGACATGGTCATCCATTTATCCCGTGGTGCATTTCGAATACCACCATAGGATAGAACCTCTGAGATCTCTTTATACCGCCTATCATCATTAATCATCCTCCGATGGCGGGCATTTTCTACACCGACAAGCTCTTTGTAAAGGTTGTATCAGATTAGTTGGTGATCATCAACAGTCAAGTTACGTAGGACTGCAACTGCTTGGAACCCACAATGGCCATCACAGGGTACATCCCTAACCTTTTCAATAAAGTCATGCATCCAAATTGGAATTTGGTCTTTGTGTGGTATGTGGACTTTAACGGGTGTTGGCTTCTTCGGATTTTTGGGAATTGGCTTAGGAGGAGTAGGAGATATGTTGCTTTTCCGTGCACTCTTTCTACTCGACCCTGTTGATTTTGTCTGTGAACCCTGTGTCTCTTGCTCCTGGGAGTCAACAATCTCCCTTATGGAAGGGGACCGCCTTGTCGATCGAATGCTTTGCTTATCTTTCTTTTGAGCTCCTTTGGTGGTGACCTTATTTGGCGGTGGACGCATAGAGGTGGTCTCCGGTAAAACAAATTGTCGGAATTGTTCCTTCATATGCAACTTCATGTTGTAATCGGCGTCCTTGAACTGAGCTTGCAATCTGTAAAAAAATTGTCATTTTGGTTGTTGCTGGAAATAGGCAAAAACATGCATTCTGGTCTGTGCACTGATACGGTCTGGATTTCAAAATCCAGAACGCATATGCATATTCGGAATATAAAATCCGGAACTTCCCGATACACCCTTTGCATGAGCCTTAAATGCACTTGCATGGGGCGTAAATGCTACCCTTTCGGATTATATAATCCGAAATTCAACTATGTTGTCCGGATTATATAATCTAGATTGCACCAGCACAGAAAATTAAAACAGAAATCCTGGGTAGAAGCTAAAGTAACACAATTTTTTTAAAAATATACCTAAAGAATATGCCATTCTGGCAATAGAGAGATGTCTGCTTTATGAACCTTCGAGTCAACCTCACACTCAAACCTCAGCCTCTTCCAGTGAGTGTGAATTTCATCCAAACGGAGGGCGGTGCCGTTCTTGATCTTCAAAGCAATCATACACGCACACGATAATCCGTAAGTGATCAAACTCAAACAATCACATCTTGATTTATCCGTACCAATTTCAAGTGCTTTATTATACTCCACTACGAGATGATGCAAAGCTTCCCTTGAAATGTTTCAGATCAACCTAGACAACAACACCTTTCCTTCGAACCGATGTTCAAGCATGATAATGCTCGTATGAAATGAAGCATGTATTGCGGCATGTTGCAACTCTAGCATGTCATGAACGGATTTCCAGTTTGTACTAAAATCACTCATACTACTACTCAGATACTTTTTCAACCGAGTGTGTGCAGATTCAGCTCTATTTGTTGTAGTATTCCCCATATGAAGGTTTTTGTCAACCCAAAACCACACAAACTTCTCCTTAACCGGATCCAATATTTTCTTTTCAACATAATCCAAAAACTTAGGAAATTTTGCGCATACAACTTTGAATCGGGTCCAATTATCAATATATGCTTCCTCCGTTTCAGAGTCCACAATATCCAACCATGTAGCCATCACAGTCTTCACCACTGAAGCAGGCTTGATTGCTTCCCCATTCTTGCCTTTGAGATCCTTCACTTTGCAATCCAATTTACACTTTGCTCTCACATTTTGTCCAATGCGATATGAGCACAACAGAGTAGTAGCATCAGGGAAAACCTTTTCCACAACATTGATCAAAGCATTGTCCCGATCAGTGACAACTACTTTAGGATAGAGATCTTTGGAATGCAATATCTCACGACACCGCTCAACAGCCTAATTAACGTTGTCTTGCCTCTCAGGTGCAGGGTGTTCGGAAATTATAATCCGGAATACCATTACTCTGTCCGGATTATAATATCCGAAATTGCAAGCACCCTGAACATGTTCAAGTTTCACAAATGACATGGTGCAGTGTGCTTTTCAGATCATTTCAGAATATATTATCCACAAACTGTCCGGATTATATAATCCGGACAAAGGGTAGTTTGGTCCAAATCACAGGATGCGCGAGAAGGCGACAAGGTGTGAAAAATAAATCCCAATATATATAGTAGTAGTTTTTTTCTTTCCAAAAAGCATCATTGTATGAAGACTGATTTTGCGGCCCTCATAAATGATCAACCTGCTAGAGCATATCTTTTAATAGTTTTTTTTGCTTACAATCGGAAGCTAGCTTCCAATGAATGTTTTCACTAAATTTTAAACAATGCAGGTGGTGTATGAAAGAATCCTATAATTCTATTGGAGAAAGATTGGCCAAGGCCCAACAAGAACCGACCGCACAAATAAAATTTCTCTTTAGACTACCATGTTTACTCTCAGGCACCCCTAAAAATCACCCTTTTATCCCCAACAACAATTAACTTTTGTTCGTTGTCTATGGTAGTTAATTGTCGTTTGTGTTCTCTCCTACGACACTTAACTACCGTTCATGGCTTGTTCAGGAAAACCAATTCACAAACTTTGTGTGGTGTGATTGATATATTTGCATTCATCAATGGGTGTGTTTAGCGTGTCATCATGCACGTGATTGGTTCACGTCACTCGGAATATGGAAGACCATTTGTGGTCATGCAGTGTAGGTGCACTCAATGCATTATGAGCTGATTTCATATGTTTATAAGTGATATAACCATATCCACGCGATATTCTTGTGACTTTATCATAAATCACATGCATGATGACACACTAAACACATCCAATGATGACTGCAAACACAACACTCACAACACACAAAGTTTGTGAATTGATTTCCCTGAACAAGCCACGAACGAAAGTTAAGTGCCATAGGGGAGAACAACAATTAACTACCATCCGCGTCAGCGACGGTTAACTTCGAGGTTCCTGAGAACAAACTAGGCTGCCTAAAGAGCAATTTTTCTTCGACAGTTGTTTTTCTGACATATAAAACTTCATAAAAACATATGTAAATGACGTTTTTGCCCCCAGCGGTAGTTAACTACCGCTGGATTGATCCGGCGGTAGTTAACTACCGTTGTATACCAACACAACTTAAAAATAAATAAAAAAAAAGCTCATGCAAACTGATTTTTTTTTTTTACTTTTTACTTTAACATGATTGTGAGATGGGTTTTGTTTTAATTGTTGATTGAAATTGATCTAATTAGATGGTCGTGCTATTCTATTCAAAGAGAAAAAGAAAAAGAGGTTGAATTTGACATTGAAAGTGGTGAAAACACAAGCAAAGAGGATACAAGCGATGATGAGAGAGATTCAAATTCAAAAAATGGTTTTCCTTGGTCATGAAATGGGGTTATGAATTCAGATGGATCAGAAAATGGTAAAAATGGAATTGAAGCATCATGTAGCAGTTCTTCAAATTATGGTGTTATTGTTGGCGTAGATGAATGTAATTTAGAATTGTTGGTGTATAAAGGTTTTGAACATGTTAATGGAAATCATGGAAAACAAAGAATAAGTTTACTAATCCAAGAAAGCCTCAAAAGCCACCTTTGCCTCCTAGAGGTCCATCTTTGGATGCTAGTGATCATAAGTATGTGAAGGAGTTAGCTGACCTTGCGTTGAGGAAGCGTGCGAGGATTAAGAAAATGAATGCAGTAAAAAAAATCAGTTTTAAGCTCCACGGTAGTTAACTACCGCTGGAGCTTTATTTATTTTTATTTTTTTAAGCTTTACATGTGAACGGTAGTTAACTACCGCCGGACAAAACCAGCGGTAGTTACTACCATTGGGGGCAAAAACGTCATTTTCATGTGTCATTATGAAATACTTGATGTCAAAAAGCAATTTTCTTTTTCTTCAGAAATACCGGGCCCAAATTCAGCCCAAACTACAACCCACGTTTTCTTGGCCATCGTAACTACGTTTCGACAAAAAAATACCGAAACTCATGGGCACGAAGTGCACGAATCGGGTAAATCGTAACCTCACGAACCCACGTTCTCTCCTCTTCTACGAAACCCTTCTTCACCATTTCTGCAAATCGCACCGTTTTCTTCGCTTCACAATTCCATAACCGTCTCGCCACCACTTTTTCCGCTTCCTCAACCACCACCGTAGCGTTCGAAGAATCCTTTTGCCGCCAAATCGTTTCTGTGCCCTAATTCCTCTTCAGACGAATGTGTTCGCTTTAAATCAGTAAGTATAATTTTTCTATTAATTGATCCTTCATATCATAAGAGACAAAAATCTGCACATTGATTGTTAAATTTTTGTTTTATTTGTTTAATTAATTAATTCAAGTTTTTTTTCTTTTTTTTCTTTTTTATTTTAAATTTATTGTATTTAGTGGAAGAAATAGTTGCATCTTGTGATAAAGTTGAAAAAAGTGAAGCAAACAAAAGAAGTGATGATAAATTTTCAGCTGCTATTGTTGTTAGTGAAGATGAAGAACCTAGAATTGGGATGACATTTAGGTCTGAAGAAGAAGTTATTAGGTATTACATGAATTACGCTAATCGTGTAGGTTTTGGAGTTACAAAAATAAGTTCAAAAAATGCAGATGATGGAAAGAAGTATTTTACTCTAGCATGTAATTGTGCAAGAAGGTATGTGAGTACTTCGAAGAATCCTTCAAAGCAATATCTTACCTCGAAAACACAGTGTAGGGCTAGGTTGAATGCTTGTGTAGCTTTAGATGGATCGAGTACCATTTCAAGAATTGTTCTTGAACATAATCATGAACTTGGTCAAACCAAAGGCCGGTATTTTAGATTGGATGAGAGTTCAGGGACTCATGTAGAGAGGAATTTAGAACTTAATGATCAAGGTGGGATTAATGTCGGTAGAAATCTTCAATCTGTGGGTGTTGAGATGAATGGGTGTGGGAATCTTACTTCTGGAGAAAATGATTGTAGAAATTTTGTGCAGAAAGTAAGACGGCTAAGACTTGGGAGAGGAGATGTTGATGCAATTCATAGCTTTTTTCATAGAATGCAAAAGCAAAATAGTCAATTTTATTGTGCAATGGATATGGATGATAAAAGGAATATACAAAATTTATTTTGGGCAGATGCGAGATGTAGGGCTGCATATGAATATTTTGGTGAAGTCATAACTTTGGATACCACTTATTTGACAAATAAGTATGACTTGCCATTGGTCCCCTTTGTTGGAGTGAACCATCATGGTCAGACTATTTTATTGGGGTGTGCAATATTGTCGAATGTGGATGCTAAAACTCTTACTTGGTTGTTCACAAGATGGTTAGAATGTATGCATGGACATGCTCCAAATGGCATAATTACTGAAGATGATAAAGCAATGAAAAATGCAATTGAGGTTGCCTTTCCTAAAGCTCGTCATCGATGGTGCTTGTGGCATATAATGAAGAAGGTTCCAGAAATGTTGGGTAAATACTCTCGTAATGAGTCTATCAAAACACTTTTGCAGGATGTGGTATATGACTCTCTGAGCAAAAGTGATTTCATGGAGAGGTGGGGAAATATGATAGAACATTATAACCTACATGATAATGAATGGTTAAAATGGTTATTTGATGAGCGGCACCGTTGGGTTCCTGTGTATGTGAAAGACACATTTTGGGCTGGAATGTCGACTGCACAACGGAATGAAAGTATAGACTCATTTTTTGATGGGTATGTTAACTCAAAGACAACATTGAAGCGATTTGTTGAACAGTATGACGATGCATTGAATGATAAAATCGAAAAGGAAAGCATGGCTGATTTTGATTCATTTAACTCAACAATTGCTTGTGTGAGTCATTTTGGCTTTGAAGTCCATTTCCAGAAAGCATTTACCATTGCCAAATTTAAAGAATTTCAAGTTGAGGTCTCTTCTATGATGTATTGTAATACTAGCTTTGAAAGATTGGAGGACTTGAATTCTATATTCTCTGTTACTGAAAATAAGAAAGTAAAAGAGAAAATTAAAGACGTGGTGTTTAAGGTATCTTTCAATGAAAAGGACTTCAAATTGCAGTGCACGTGTTGCTTATTTGAGTTTAAAGGAATTTTATGTAGACACATTCTTTGTGTGCTTAAGCTCACTGGCAAAACAGATTCAATGCCGTCTTTTTATATTTTGCCACGGTGGAGGAAGTATGTAAAGCGGAGATATACATTGATGAAACATGGTTTTGAAGAATTGCAACGTGTTAATATGGCATGTGATGCCTTTTATGAAGTTGCTTCTACTATGATAAATTCTGAAGATGATTTACAGAAAGTGATGAATAGAATCAAGGACTTGAAAACCGTGTTATCTTCTAAAGAGCCATCCTCCAAGATTACACAAGAACATACTTCAACCCCAAACCATGTGACTAGGATTGTTGATCCAACAGTAACTCTCAGTAATGGGTATCCTCTTTCAAAAAGGAAGACATCTAACGTTGATCAAATTTTAAAGAAGAAGCTTGCAAGACACAAAACTCCAAAGAACAAGGAAAATAAAAACGATCAAAGTCAAGAAGAGGTGATCTTGAAATTCACAAATTTATTTTCTCTATTTACACACAAGACTTGTGCGTGTGCGCGTGTGTGTTATAGCATAAACAAATGTCTGATTTTGGGTTTTTTATGGCAGGGCTTATTGTGTACACCTATTCTTCAAGAAACTGATGATGAAGAACATCTTAGTGATGTAAACCAGGTGATGAAAATATAGAACCTGGTGCTCTTTATTTTTATTTGAACATTTACATTGTGGAAATAACTGATAAAATATCTGTTTCGTAGGTTCCATATTGTCCTCAAATCATAAACCAGAATATTTCCTGTTCTGAACTTTTACAGGTATTTATTTGGTTATTTCTTGTGATAATATGGTCAAATTTTAATATGAAATCAGTAATTTTTTTGCCCGTGTGTTCTTTTCGCAGGCACAACACCATAAGAATGATCAACCATCCTCATAAAGACATAGACCAACCACTACACTGGACATGGTGGTTATAGTTGCTGTTAAACAAAGTGGATTGCTTTGCATATATTTAGCTATTTCTTTTACCATTTAAGTAGATAAATCTAGAACGATTTTGATGTTGTTGATGTTTGATTATTAATCGTATTGAAACTTGTAGGCTACAAAGTATTTCCTATCTTTACATTTAACACTCTAATATTACAGCAATGTAAATACAAGGGCAATTTGTACATTGCCCGCACAAAAGTTCTAGCTTACGTATTTACACTTACATTAGCATTGGGAAACTGTTCCTAAAATACTTGATGGTTATACACTTATACTGCTTATGAATCTGGAGAGAATGTCTCCTTCGAACTCCGCAATGTGGAATTATAGTTGTATTCCTCTTATGGATATTTGACTTGTCCTTTATTGACCCATGAAGTTGCTTCTTTCAAATATTTTTGGGATCACTGGGAGATTTGACCTCTTTAATCAAAATTTGAACATCTCCTTTGGAATTCTGCTTCTAACTCTCCATAGAGTTTTGACAAATTTCTCAGCTGCAATTTAGTAGCACCCAAGCTCTACAGTAGTATAGTACAATGTTCCATTGGTTTTAACTGCAACAAATATTTTCAGTTCATTCTAATTTCAACATGAGTTTGCCTCTTGGAGAGAGCACAATTTTATTACAATGAAGATATATTGCATTCCGACGCCTTCTCCATAGATGGATTTTGTGTATAGTTGGCAGAAAACAGGTCAGGGAAAGGAAAATGAGAACATTCATACTAAGCCAAGTAGGTGTGCTTGCTTGGGGTATACAAAATAAGAATGACTTGTTTGCTATTTTTGATGAACAATGTGACTGTTTTCCATGTTATACTGTACTAAAGAGATAGCACCTTAGATGGTATAAACTTGAATTGGCAAATCCTGGAAAAATTGCTACTTAATTTTTTTCTTTCGCTCTAACTTATTGTAAAGAGATGAGACAATGATATGCAAAAAGAGAATTTGTAGTTCTTAAAAAGAGAAACAAGATGTCGTCCCTTAGAAGTGGGCATCATATAACATATAGATATAGATGTTAGATTAAGATGTCAACATATATATAAGAGGTATCAAATCACTCTAGCAGTAACTCTTGGTAGAATTACTCCATTCAATATTAACATATCATATTATAAACATTAAATTTCATAAATCCACCCGTTGAATTAAAAGTTCAAGTCTACAAATTTAGCACAAATATGAGATGTGAAATAAATATTAAGCTTGCAAACCACAACAGACTATGACCTTATTTTTATCTGCACTCAGCCACCTAGATTAGATAATAGTTACATAACACAATACTTCACCAACACCAGCTCATTAATGAACATTCTTGTGACACTCCTCATTTCAATAATCATATCCTTAATTTCTTCTTCCAACCATTGTTGTGGCTCTGATCTTCTTCTTAGCGCGATGAATAAAGTCCTGAAAATGCTCTTCAAGGCTTTCATTTTTGCCACTAGTGGCAGTACCGTGATGACCCTCATGATCTGGTGCAGCTGCAGGGTTGTTTTGACCGCGACCAATATTTGAGACGGTTCTGATTTTTTTCTTAGCACGTTGAATGTACTCTTTGAAAGTTTCATTAATATCCATTGATTCCTTACCGTGTTGATTACCATTTTGTGCCACTGTTTTCTTGGGAACATGTTGTGGTTGAGGTAATTCACTCTTGGCAGATACTTTTGTTCTTTCTGAATTTCCAACATGAGTTGATGCACCTTTTGCTACACTTGAAACTGCTGATGAGTTTCCATTCTGTTTGTATGTAGGTGTTGAATAATCAAACTTGATAGGGATTACTTCTGATGATGTTTCTGTTTGAGCCTTGTGATGTGTTTTGGTTTTGACACTATTAGCCTTAGGGGGAGAATTTGAACCATTGGTGACATGTTTGTGTTCTTGATTGAAGCTTGAGATTCGTTGAATGGCTCGGAGAGCAGGACTGCTTGCAAAGGCATGACGGATTTTGGTGCACACAGAAGAATTTGATGAACTGTTGTTGTTTTCCATTGAATTGTTTACTCAAAAGAGGCTAAACCTAAGAAGATTATGGGGTGGAGAACACTGCAAGAGTTGCAGAAGATCGTTTGCTATATAGTGGTTATCCAAGTGTGAAAAGGAAAGGTGGAAAACAAGAATCTTTTGAAAATGAGAATGTTAACAATGGCCTTACAACATTGGTTAAAGAATAAAAAAAAGGAAGTTTGTTTGAGAAAACTGTGTATTTTTTTGCATTAACAAATGTTTAACTTGTATTCTCAAGATAAACTTCCCTTTGATTGATTCCTTAATTTTCTTATTTTACACTTTACTCACTTAGGAAATTTATACATTTCAATGAATCAATAGTAAATAAATTCCATATGGATAAGATTCCTAACAACCACTAATGAGGTTACTTTTTCTTAATTTTCATGGCAAGGATCAATTCCCACTTTCTTGTCTCCAATTTTCTACAATTAGATATCTGAATCAAACGAATAAACCAATCATCACACTAGAGAGAGACATGTTTGGCACATTTTTGTTCATTGAAAAAAGAAGGGTGGTAAATGAAACTTGACATGAGGACTTTACAGAGGTGATCATGGATGGTATAGGAATCAGCAAAGACTCATAGTTAAACAAAACCAAGTTGCAAGAATCTTGTTTTACGTAGGCTTCCCATGCAAGAAACGTGATGATAGACATTGTTTGTATTTATACTGTACCAATACAAAATACATTGTACTTATTAAAGTTGTGCACTATGACTTGTCTAGCGCCTAGATGCTGAAATGGATTAATAAACAAACATATCAGTTAATTGATAATTTTTAGATTTAACACGCTAATTCAAAGATGCACAAAAGTGATGAAAATGCTACAAAATCTTGCAGGTGGCATCTGCAATATGCTGTAGCTGGTTACAATCTTACGATTTGATTTGCCAACGCAGAAGGGAATTTCAATTTGTGAAGCCGTTTGAACAAAGAGACCATTCATTAGAGTGCTAAAGCAAAACACTCCTAATAATTGATCTAAATTATAGTTGTACTTTTTCATTCTCACAGCAAATATTTCCTAATTTCCCACTTACAAAAAAAGCACCTTTCTCTTTCTAAAAAAA
>Ga0228711_1012248_pt1 | contig 10580 bp, 7 predicted proteins | sample MedpolnodulmetaG_2_FD_177996 | JGI IMG/M metagenome (GOLD analysis project Ga0228711, IMG submission 177996) | Root nodule microbial communities from Medicago polymorpha collected in Santa Monica, California, United States - brown nodules | ecosystem: Host-associated > Plants > Roots > Nodule...
CTCAGAGGTCCTCATCTTATCAAGGGCATATTTGGTAACAAAGTTTGCATCAGCACTACGGTTTTCTAAAACCCTAGCACATGTGTGGTCCCCATACCATGTCTTTAATTTAAATGAATGACTGTAGACCACCCTGCTGTAAAGGGCTATAAAGGGACATTTGGAATCTTTGCATACTATCCTACATCTTTCTTTATCATTTTTTAAGATTTTAATCTGGGTCCCATTTAATACACACCACTCCCTTACACCATCCTTGAACTCTTTAAGACTCCTAAAATCCATGCCAACTATGAAGACATAATCCTTGGTTAGTTGGCTGGGCTTAAATACATCATTAGCAGGTGCTCTCTCATCACCACTCAAATCAGGATCATCAGAATCTAACTCTTCACTCTCATACTCCTTCCCTCAATCAGTATCATCCACATCAACTACATTATCCACTTGCACCTTTGCCCCACTGTCTTCATTCAAATTGTCATTATCCACTTCTTTAAACCCATCTTCAAATCCCAGTGCTCTCTCTTCTTCACTATCAATATAGCCATCATTATTATCTTCATCTTCATCATCACTGCTACTTATCCCACCTCCATCCCCTTCTTCATTATCACTGTACACTAATGACCCTTTTCCTTTGTCAGTATTTACTGCCTAAGAACTCTCACCCTTCTCATTGTTAACTACCTGATACCTCTGACCCAATTCCTCACCAGCAACATCATAATTAGGAATATCAACTACAGCAATACTTTCATCCACATTATGTTCAACAAAAAGATTCACAGCAGATTTTTTTTTAAGTGCATAATCTTTTACAACTTCAGCAGTGGCGTCATCTTTAATCACCCTAAAACTAACCTCTTCATCTAACATCCACCACAACCTAAAAGGTCTTTTAACTAGCAAATCAGTTTCCAAAATTCCAGTTAGCTCAAAGAAACACCACTTATCAGGATCTAAACCTTCAATCAACGTTTCTTCTCCCCCGTTGTAACAAATAACCCAATCCCTAACAAACCCACCCCCGTAATGAAACTTAACAGCAATACCCATATCTGGAAAAAAAAGAAACCCCAACTTAGAAATGATGGAAAACGATGACATTCCCTAAACCAACAAGTTCATTCAAATAACACAGACATTCACTAAAAAAAACAACTAAAAACATAGTTCATCGTTTCAAATGAACATTCCTGTATTATGTCGTGACGATTCTCCAGCCGCTGCGTTCTTCGAATTCGAGTTTGACACCTCCATTGGATTCGCCATCGAAAACGAGTCAGCCCACTTCATTTCGTTCGATCCGTATCATAGAGCAAGAAGATTCTTCATTCAAGTTTTTCCCCTTTTCAAACCCTAATTTCGTCACCCAGAAAATTCAATTGATGCAAATGAAGAGAATGATGGATCAGAGGGTAGTTTTGTCATATTGCATTGGTCTCAGATGAAGAGGGACATTTTTGTCCTTTCCCGTGCCCAAATGGATGACATGTCAAGTGAAAACCAGTATAACAGCGCCACGTCAGTAAACAAATGACGTGGCAGTGATTAAGTTGGTCAAGGGACGAATTTTTAACTGATTAAACAATGCAAGGGTAAATCGCCAGGATTAGCGATTACAGAGACGAAATTTTAAATGGCGCCTATTTGTAAGGACTAAACATACTTTTAAGCCTTGTAACTACTTAATGACTAATAACGGTGTTTATGAGGATTTAGAAGATTCCAATATTAATTGATTAAAAATCTAAGTTCATGAAGCATTATAGTGAGAAAATACAAACTAACTAAGAAAATACTATTGTAATTACTAACTACCTAATTGTTGGAACTATATAGACTAGACTACTAACTTATAAATATATAAAAGTCCAACAATATAAGCATAATAATTTATCATCTAATATCTTCCCTCATCCTTAGAATGCATCAACATAAAGTATTGAGAGTTTGTTAATCAAAAAATGAAAACTTACTCAATAATAAATAATAAAAACACAAAATATCTAATATTCTAATACTCTCCTTCAAGTTAATGTTTGCTAAGTTTTAACCTTGTTACAAATTAATCTTGAAATAAGATATCAAACTAAATCAACTATGATCATAACCAATATTGAGAAAAACATCAGCCGGAGAGAGAAACAGACCATCACATCGAAGACCAACCAAACAGAAGAACCAATAGAAAGATGAGCAATCTAACAAAATAACCATTGGGGTGATGAGGACTTGTCTTGCTTATGTTGATTCCCTCCTTTATTGAACTTGTATTTCCCTCCTTGCAAGATTTGCTAAGTAGTATGTTCTTTGTTTCTCTCCAATACTTGTTGTTTATGAGCTTCCAAAGAACACTTCAGTTCTTCAGCTTTTATTACTGATAGGTCCTTTGACTCTTCAATTACAACTGCTATGTAATCAAATTTTGAGAAAAGAGTGCACATAACCTTATTCACTATTGTTTGATTAGACACATCTTCATCACACCTTTTCACCTGGATTGCCACCAGTCTAACTATTGAAATACTCAAAAATCTTTTCATTTGATTCCAATTTCAATAACTCAAATTGCCTATATGGTGTTTGCAATCACACTTTTTCTAACTAGTCATCACCATCATGACCTTTCTCTAGTATGTCCCACGCTTCCTTGGACGAGGTTTCATTCTCAATTTTCTGGAAACTTGTCGTAACTCGATGCTGCAAGAACAAAGCTTTAAAGTCTTTCTTCTTTGAATCTTTGTTCTTGCATCATTATCTAACTGTTGCGGTTCGTTATGAACCACCTCCATGACATCTTGGAAGCTAAAATTCACCTTCATCTATTTACTCCATTGATCCCAATTCTTACTATCTAGCATGAGTAGTTTCCCTCCAAAACTATTGTGACGATTCTCATTAGAATTTGCTATCTTCATTCAATGCGCAAGAACAAAAAAAACACACTTAAATCTTGAAGTTTAGGACCCCATAGCTTGAGACTCTCGATACCACCTATTGGAACTTGATCAAAGGATAAACACACATTCATAGCGAAACATTTACGGAAAGATTTGAATTGCAAAATAATAAACTCTTTCTATTCATGAATATGTCTTTTATTTGTATAATTGTGCACACATTATAGAATGAGTATTACTTTTTCCACCCTATGGCCTTCTCCCGCACCCTGTAAAATTTTCAAAAATGCCCCTGTGCAATTCGGATTTTTAAATCCAGATTCATGTTTACTATTTCGGATTTTATAATTCGGACAATTCTTATGTATAATCAGCCATCAGACTCTCCCACATTTCAGCAGTTTTGAGTTTTGCTTTTAAAAACAACAAAAAAACTAAGTAAAAAATGCTAAAAACCCGTCAAATAAAAATACCACAAAAAAATTTTAAAAATCAAATAAAACTAATGCAAAATTTTTCGAATTTTTATGAGAATATGAAAAATGAGTCTAAACGATGGATTTTTCTGATTTTCTGGGGAAGTTTCGGAGCAATCCGATCAAGTAGCCCGAAAACCCAATTTTTGACTAAGAACGGGTAACAATGACTCAAAACAGAAGGATGAGAGTTAGGAAGATTAATATTGTTCCCTAAAATGACTATCCATGTTACATGTTTAAAATTTATGCTGATACAATTCAGATTATATAATCCGAACTGTTTTTCCTTGCAAAAGGGTGTTTAGAGGATCTTCGAATTATGTAATCCGGAAAAATCATGCAGCGCGCCCTATTTTTTTAATTTTCTGGATTACAAAATCTGGAAAAATCTGTAACTCATTTTTCACCCTTTAACAAACGAAAACACCATTCTGAATTATTAAATCCGGAAACTTCAAGGACATTTTTGGAAAAAACACAGGGCACGCTAGAATACCAAAGAATGGAAAAAATAATACTCTTATAGAATTGGCCTCACCTTCACTAACTAGACCCAATACACATCATACAATCCACAACTAACTAGTTTATTGTGCAACAAGTAACTTAACTAACAACTAATACATATATTTTTTGAGCAAACAACTAACACATATAACATCTAACTAACACAACTACTTTGATTTATACTTCAACACTAATAACAAAAACTAACAACCAGAGCCGGACCTTGGGGGTGCAAACAGCTCAATGGAACTGGACCTCTTCAAGGTATGAGTCTAATTTTTTTTTATAGCTCAGTAGTACTACTAAGTACTACCCTGCTAATAACAATGTTACTTTTGCAGTGAGTTGTCATGTCGTTTACACTTGTATACCATTCTGAATCTATCATTAAAGTGGCTCTTATGACAATCTATAATTATTGTTGGTTTGAAATTGTACAATATAATTTATTTTTTCATCTCAAAACGAATACAAACCATTCATTTGTGTCAGGTTTCTCATGTATATGGTATGATTTTCACCTTTGGGTGTACCGCATATATACGACACCTTGTATTTATCTTTTAAATTTTTTTAATAGAACATTATTCTTTAAAAAAAATATTTTTATTTTAATACGGGTCTCTTTTCACTTACTGAGCCGAGTCACCAGATTCGTAAGAACGTGGCCTGCTAACAACTAATGTAACAAAAAAAAATAGAGATTACATTAGAAACGGAAAAAATAATAACCGAGTTTAATCAATAAGTTTATCAAGTACTACCAACTAAATTTGAGGAATACATGTTCAGGTACGTGATAGTCACTGAATTATATGAGTTGATAGAAGATGAGAAGACATGAATGTAATGAGCTCTCAACTTTAAAATCTATTTTTGTTTATGTTGGTTTTACTCTATTTTAGTGTGTTTTGAATTATCAATAAGCCTTAAATTTGTGTTCACAGGATGAGTTTACACGCACATGAGAAGAATAGACCTAAGCAGCATCCAGCAAAGAACACCTCCATCAAATAAATTAAATTTATAGTTTGAAGTTGCGGAAATAAAAAAGGACAAATATATGTCTCTGGAATGGAATCTATTGTATTAACAGGGATCTCATATTATCATAATTCATGAACTTCTGAATGGGGGGTACTACAGAGACACGAGATTGAAGAATTGAGAAATGAAATAGAAAATTGAACGCAACTACTAGAAGATAAAAATAATTGATTGAAAGCATGGACTTTCAGCACATGCACAAACGAAAACTTTATGTTACAATTGGACTAAAATATATTTATACAACACTCACTTATAACGAATAAAAAGATAAGTCCTTAATCCAATGAATAAAAAGATGAATCCTTAATCCAGTGAAACATTGTTAAGAGTTTCACAACGGATAAAAAAAGTGTTTGGTTCTGTATTTAAGCCATGGAGTTCTTTTGCATGTTGGACTAATCTTTTGGGTTGGGCTATCCTTTTGAGCTTAAATCCTAACAATTATTGCTTTCATTGAGTTGAACCACGAAAAGGGATACTTATAAGCTGGATTAAGGTGCTCCACCGAATACTGAGTGAAACGATTAAAAAAGGAAAGGTCTACTATCGAGTCATTGACGATAGAGTGAAAGTCGTCGTGTCCATCGGCTCTTAAAAGGCGTGACAATGTTAGGAGTTCCACATCGGGTAAATAAAAGTTCTTGATACGGTACTTAAACCATAAAATTCTTCCACCTACTGAACTAGTCTTTTGGATTGAACTTTCCTCATGAACTTAAATCCTAACAAACATCTTTTAGACTCACTCAATAACTCAACTGCGACAATAACACAATACCTTTTATATTCAAATCTATGTCACTTAATCTAATTTATATTCAAATCTATGTCACTTAATCTAATATCAGTTGAAATCATAGTTAAAACCTTAACTTTGATTAAAGGAGTTGAAGAAAAGTTAAATTTTTTTAACTTCTGATTAATGTAAAGTTGGAATAGTTTTTATTTTACTTTATAATTATTAATAAAATATGTATACAATATTTAAATTATGGATAATTGTTTGTCATGAGAGAAATAAAGAATGTTAAAAGAAAAAAGAATTTATTAAAGAAAAATAGAGCAACTACAATTGTTTGTTATAAGAGAAAGATAACACATTAAATTTATTGGTATATTAAAATAAGGTTATATAGAAAGAAAATATGCAAAAATACACTTTCTTAATTTAATGTTGCTATTTTAAAACGACACTTAAAAAAGCGGAATGACTATATATGTGTTTCCGTTTGCGGAAGATAAAGTTGAAATATTGGGGTTTAAGAATGTATGGGTGGTAGGAGAAATTTTCTTAGAATCATTAAGAGAAAATTATTGTATACACATTTGAGACTGCCGCGAAAATTAACCGGCGGCAATTAACTGCCGAAATTCAATATAATCCATTTGGCACTTAAGTGCCATGGAAATCAGACCCTTCTCTTTTCTCTTTCACAAGTAGCTTTCTCTCTCTAAACAATTCATGGAATCAATATTGATGAGACTTGACACTGGTTTCATTTATTTTTTAAATTCTTCAACACTTTATATGTTCTATTGAAGAAAACAAGATTCTCTCCTTTTTAAGATGCAGATTGTTGTAGTGGTGGGTTTGTTAAAAATCATTCCAACCTGAATTTGTCTCATCAACTTAGTTGATTGACAGATCCACACCACACTCACTGCCACTGAGATTGGTGTCTATGCTGATGTTATACCCATCACAATTAATCAAATTCAAGTTTAATTAAAATAAAAAACAATCAAAAGAACAAAAATAAACAATCAAAAGAACAAAAATTCGGTGTCAAACGTAACCGACACCTGCAAGCTTGAATCAATAGAGAAAGAAGAAAAATTGTGAAGTTTGAATGACAGTGATGGTGGTTAAAATACATGCAAAGCTTAGTTGATAAAGGAATGGAGAGTTTTGAGGTTGAGAAGAGAAAGCTATCGTAAAAGAGAAAAGAGAAGTGTCTGATTTCCACGGCACTTAAGTGCCGATGAATTATATTAAATTTCGGCAGTTAACCACCAGACAATTAACTCTCAGAGACATTTGAGTAATTTACTGGTGTGTTTTAGTCTTCTTGAATGTGTATTACATCAATTTCTCATTAAGATGCATTTATAAGTCCAAGTTTCAAACAAATGTAGTTCATGGAAAACAAATTAAAGCCCAATGGGTTTGTTATTTGCTTGGTTGCTCAATAGACCTCTGATTGCTCAGATGACCCTCAACTCAACCGATGAAATTGTAACTTTGATTGGAGTTTAATCAAATCGCAACTCCAAATCGGAATTTTGAGCAATTTGAAGGGCATATAATTGAGCCATTCATTGGCTTGTATTAAAACAGAAAATGAACCACTAACTTATCCTCTCAAGAAACAAAACATATGCTCCCTCAAATATCCTAACCAAAAAAGGTAAAGCGGGATTTGAGTGATTAACAATATTGAGATTAAACACAGTGAGCAACACAAAATATTATTATTATTACAGAACACATTATGATTATGATTACAAAAAACTAGTGATCATGTAGTAGTCATATGGCAACATCATTGCATATATATAGCATATGATGATGATGATGATCACATTTTCTCACGACGACGCTCAACATGAATGGTGCCTTCTTCCTCCAAGTATCCCGTATCAGTCTTGTCCATTCCTGCTGCTGCTCTCAGCCCATCAGCCACCACTCCTGGCCTACTCTCATCCACCTTCACAACCACTTTCTCTCTACCCCTCCCTCCTCTTTCCACACTTAAATCATCCATTCTCATCCTTGCATCTTCTTCCGTTCCCAGCATTTCCTGCACACACCACAATTACACATTCACAAATTAATTATTAATGTTAAAGTAACTAAATTATGAATTTGAAGTGTTGAAAATTTGAGGCAACAAACCTTTGTCTTCTCCTTAGTTTCATCTTTCTTGCCAGTCAAGAAACCCATAGCTCTCTTAGCAGCATCAGCAGCAGAATCCTTCAACTCTCCAAGCTTCCCAACAGTAGTATCCTTAGCTTCTACAGCTTTCTCAGCAGTATAATCCTTGTACTCTCCAGCTTTGTTCACAGTGGCATCTTTAGCTTCTCCAGCCTTCTGCACTGTTGCATCCTTCGCCTGCTTTGCTTTTTCTGCAGCATAGTTTGTATACTCCCCAGCTTTGTTCATCGTCGCATCCTTCGCCTCCTTCGCCTTATCTGCAGCATAATTTGTGTACTCCCCTGCTTTGTTTGCAGTAGTATCTTTCGCCTCCCTCGCTTTCTCTGCAGCATAGTTTGTGTATTCCCCGGCTTTATTCGCAGTTGTGTCCTTCGTTTCTCTGGCTTTCTCTGCAGCATAATCAGCATTTTCTCTTGTTTTCTGAGCTGCATAATCTGTAGTATCCCTAGCTTTTTCACCAGCTTCATAACTCTTTCCAACTACAGCTTCTTTTGCTGCTTTGAACATTGAACCAAGAACACCTGGTTTCTGTTCTTCTTGTTGATGATACCCTGAAGCATTGAATGCACTTTCTCTTGCTCGGTTAACATCTTCAAGATCTTTAGCAGCAAGTTTTGAAGCTGCTTCAGCTCGTGCTTGTTTGAACTGTAATTCAGAATTAAGTGTGTAACCTTCTTCACGTTCGTTTGTTCTGTTTACGTCGCCAATGTCTTTTGCAGCTAGCTTTGCAGCTGCCTCAGCTCTGTCTTCCTTGAACACTTTCCTTGAAGCCATTGATCTTAAGACTTGAAAATATCGTAGAAGTAGAAAATGAAATTGAAATTTCAGACGCAAGTGTAACTATTTGTGTGAAAAGAAAGAAAATATTGCTGTGAATGAATTATTGAATGTACTGAATTTTTCATGTAATGTATGTATAAATGCATTGTGGTGATGGGTTTATATGTGAAGGAAACAGAGTCGGTGTTGAATATGGTAAAGCAAAACAATGAAGGAAGGATGCTTTAGGAGAGTGACACGTGGAGGAAATGAGTTTAAGATTGTGACACGTGGAAGAAAAGTGGCAGTCGGTATTGTTCAATGTTGTGTGGGATATGAGGATATGTATGTAAGTGTCACACTTTTGTTAGAAAAAGAAAATGTAAGTGTTACACGTAGCTTAAGAAGCTCTTTGGTGATGACATCTATCTACTAAACTTTGTAATGTGATGTGTAGGCATAGTTTGTGGGTTTAATTTATAGGTAATTTTATTATATTATTGTAATAACTGTTGACCAGTTATTATTATTATTATATGATGTAAATTAAAAGCACAAACTAACACTTAATTGATCTTGTAAAAGAAACACAATGTGATTGATAGTAGTATTATGAATTTTACTACAGAACCAAGTCACTCATGTGATGTTGTGTGGTCTCTTTTATGTGGTTGGGTTAGTGATTTTAAAGACCATCCATTGTTGAACCTCTACAAATTGAAGAAATCATTTGTAACTAGTAGAGTTAAAGATTGTAGAATTTTGTTGTCTTTGACCCACAATAAGAATTTTTTTTATTTTACTAGGACCCATATGTCCTAGAAAACACTCCAAATGCCTTACCGTGTGCGTTTGCATCTATTTCTATATTCTGCTAGACCACTTTCGTTACATTTAGGGTTTGTATATATTTATGGGTCGATTATATAGTTTGACTGAGTTAAGGTTATGTCGCCTTAAAATTTTGTATTTTCTTTTATGTTTTTAATCTATTTAGGGCGTTGTGGAGGATCTTTCTATTGGCTTAGTAATTCATTTTAGTTAGAATTAGTTTTATCTTTGCTTAATAGTTTGCTTAGAAACTTGCATGTGAAGTAACTAATTCAAGTTACTTGCATGACAAGTTATGAGTTTGTTAAGAGTTTGTTTCAGTTTTTGTTACATCACTTGGTGTATAGATACTTCATAGCTATTGTAAATAAGTATCCCAATTCATTCAATAAAATTACACAAGTATTTTTCTCTCACTCTCTCAAAACAAGAAACCATAGAAACCCTAAAATCACAATTCCATCTTCTTCAATTTGTACACAGTTTTAGTGTTTGTTTTCATTCAATCTTTACACATTGTTCCATCACTTTCATCTATACCTCAATTGTTTAAAAAATGTTGAATGAGAATGAACAACAATTTAAATAAAGATAATAATATATGAAACAACGAAGAAAAAGAATGAAGAACAATTTAATATAAAATAACGAAAGAAGAAGAAGTAAAAATAAATGACGAAGGACAAATAAAAGAATGAAGAAATTATGGAGTTAAAAAATCTAGCTCAAATGTTAACAACAACTTATCAAGGAAAATAATATTTTTGATAAGCAAAATGACAAAATCATTAAAAACTCACATAATAGTGGAGTGAGGTTCGAACCCTGCTTACGGTATTTGACTTAGAACATGTGCATGAAAAATATGTTTTGTATAACATCAAAATTAATAGTCTTAAATCTTTGATATTTATTGTACTAATATTTGTTTTTATATTTTGGATGATATAATGTTAGTAACACCCACTTTTCAACATCTTTATTAAAAAACATTTTTCAACACACTATCTTTGATTGATTCCATCAAATCATGTGGGTGAATTTTAGTCAATTAAAAAGAATGAGTTGAAAAATGTGTTTTAATTTTTTTTTTTTTGGGTAATTTTTTTAAAT
>Ga0228711_1012253_pt1 | contig 10572 bp, 2 predicted proteins | sample MedpolnodulmetaG_2_FD_177996 | JGI IMG/M metagenome (GOLD analysis project Ga0228711, IMG submission 177996) | Root nodule microbial communities from Medicago polymorpha collected in Santa Monica, California, United States - brown nodules | ecosystem: Host-associated > Plants > Roots > Nodule...
AGGTTGTTGTTGCCAATTTTCCTCTTGTTGAAAAACACTAGCTATGTCATGTGAAATAAACTCTTCTTCACCAAACATGTTTTGTTGGCATTGTTGAAACAAATCACAACCCTCTATTTCTTGTTCTTCAAGTAGCTGAAACCAAAAAAAATAAAAAATTCATACAATTAAACTCAGTTCATTTGTGTATATAACTAGAACTATGTCACTTGAGTGATATATGAAGAAAAAAATTCTTACCCAATCAGATAACCGGCTAATTGATGATGCGTTCGAAGATGTGTTAAACTTTTCCATAATAATTATTGATATTATTAAATCAAGCTAACACCTTTATAGCATATAGTAGTATAGAACAAGACTTGCTTTAGTATCCACTTTATAGCATCTCTAGTTAATTTACTTCTGCATCCCTACCTACTACCTAGGAATTGGTGTACTATAAAATAGTCTAAATTGCATCTTTGGTCCTTTAACTATTTAAGTAGTAACGCTTTGGTCCTTTAATTAAAATTAGATTTATTTTGGTCCCTTAACTTCTCTCGGTTACATATTTTGGTCCTTTCGGTTAGTTTTAATTCAAAAATGTTAGGTTTTCTTCATCTTCTTCTCCTCTTTTTCATCTTCATATCATCTCCATCAACCTCCAACAAGAAGAATTCCAGAAAAATTCCAGAAAAATTCCAAAAGAAAATGAAGAAAACTTAACGTTTTTGAATTAAAACTAATGGAAAGGACCAAGATATGTAACGAAGAGAAATTAAGGGACCAAAATAAATCGAATTTTAGTTAAAAGACCAAAACGATACTACCTAAATAGTTAAGGGACCAAAAATGCAATTTAGCCTAAAATATACTATATAAATGGATATATGGTATTGATATAAAAAGATTATTGTTATTTGAACAACCATTTGAATGACAACTTATATGACAACCATAATTTACAAAGAAAAGATAGGTATTTACATGAAAATCAAAACAATAGAGAAATAAAAGAAAAACTAATGTGAGTATGAGATAAAAAGTTGTCATTAAATGAACATTCAAATATTATTTCTCGTATAAAAAATAGCTAAAGCACACCGTAAGAAAAATATATTCAGCTCAATATATATAATTCCACCAAAGTAAGGAAAATATCGTATTTATTTATTTATTTTAAATAATATACACCGTAAATTGAGCTGATTTTGATTTTTTTTTTTACTAAATTAAAATTATTTGAGAGTGGTAAATGATAAAATTTCTATAACCAAATGTGTTAATATACATAGATTCAATTAAGCACAATAGAAAAGTGGACAAACGAGAATGTTATTGTTGTTTGTTGGCGCAGCAATGGTGTTTTTCTCTATAGAACAAGGTGAATAAGCTTATATAATAAGGTGGATAAACTGTTAAAACTGGAAAACAGTTATAACCTGGTTTCTAGAGTTTGGATCAGGAAGAAGAAGAGAGAATAGAGAGAATTATTGCTTGCGATATGAATTTCATTCCGTCTTGAAGTTTCACAATACAAAGCCTTTTATAGGCACAATATCACTTGCTCGTAGAACAAATTATCTAACTAACTAACCAATTTTAAAACAAACTTAACTAACTTTTAGTTACAAGGCAGTTATTGATTAATATTCTAATATTGTCCTTCCTTAGTATTAGATAAGATTTTAAAAGTATTTGTGATTGCTTAGATATGAATGATATAGATAAAATTACATTCGTCGTTCCTTAACTTAATTTTAAATAATGTTTTCAATCTTTATTTTTTTTTCACGACATTTTTTTCCTCTTAGATTGTTTGCTTATATGATTTTCAAACATCAAATCTGAAATTCGTATTTATATGAAAACGTGAATGAAGGATCGTAGATTTAAGTACGAAGTGTTCATATCGAGATAGATATGCCTCTATAAAATTATACAATTTCAAATTTAGTACCTAGAAAAAAAAGTTGTTCACTTTTGATCCCTATTTGTATTTTATATGAACTATTTTGGTGGATTAAAATATCTCTTTTTTATAAAAAGTTTCAAAATAAAGATTATTGTTATAAAATACAATATTTTGAAAGACTAAAATAACCATTAAAATTTTATTTCAAATCAAATTAAAAATTAATAATTTTATAGGAATAAAAAAAAAACATGTTTAACCCTTAAAATTAAGATAAAGGACAATGAAAGTAATTTGTCAATATAATATTGTTCGAAAACAAAATATGAATAATCAAAAAAGAAATGGTGTCTTAATGTGACTTGATATGGTCCATAAACTCTCATCCATAACATTAATGACAGATATTTGCACGTGGAAAATTATTTCGACCCATGGACAAATGAACGGTGGCACGGACACAATATAATATCTAGAATTTTTTTTTGAAATGCTAAGTCGTGAAGATTAATATAGAAATTTTGCATTGAAAATTGGTGAAAAGTGAAATGTTTAACTTTATGAAAGTTAAAAAGTTGTTGTTTCTAATAAAAAATATATATTTATGATATCTTTAAGTCTTAACTACTACTCCATCCGTTCCAAAATATAAGTAAATTTAACTTTTTAGATTCATTCAATTAATGATGTATGTGGTACATATTATTGACCATATACATCATTAATTTAATGAACCTAAAAAGTCAAATTTGTTTATATTTTGGAACAAAGGGAGTAATTAGTAGGGGTGGGCATGGTTCAGTTCAGGATGAAAACTGAACCGAACTAAACTGAATTGTTTGCTAAATTTAAAATAACTGAACTGAACTGAGCTGTTTGCATTTCGAACTGAACTGTTTAAAACCGAACTGAACTCTTCTGAACTAAACCGAAATGTTATTATTGATACCGTTGAAAAAAATACGAAAAAAACCAAACAAAATCGAATTTTAGTTACCCAACTAAATTGAACTGTTCCGAACTGCACTGGACTGTTTCGAATCGAACTGAACTGTTTTGAACCGAACTGAACTGTTTCAGTTTAGTTTCAAAATTGTTAGTAATGGTTCAACTTTTTTTGGTTCAGTTCAGCAGATTAGTTTAATTTTTTAATTTTTTTGTCGACCCCTACTAACTAGTACCCTGAGGGAGCACTAGTTACCATGAATTTTTTTTTTTTTTGAAAAGCTAACAAGTAATGATGGTTTTTAAAACACTATTTAAGGTGGTCTTCAAATGATACTTAGTCCTCTCACAACTACAAGCTAAGTCGTTTTAGAAAGAAAAAATATATATTGTCCTAAAGTATATGTTTTACAATTTCAATAAAATATTAATGTTATTTTTTCAATTTTATCTTTAATTATTTATTATTCGTTATTTTTCAATTTTATAATTTAACTTTTTTATATCATTTATTAAGGACAAATTTGTAAAATAACTCAAAAAAATCATTCCAAAATAGAATTAATTATATTTCTTACCACATGTGAAATGTTCAAAACGTCGCATAATTTGGGACGAAAGTAATTTTTTAATAAAAAATTATGTGATCAATTCATTAAATATTGAAATATTTCACTTTTTTATTGAATAATTTTTAGTTTAGAATCCTTAAAGAATGTTCTGAGTGTACATGTTAGCAAGATCTTTTACTTTATAGTCTATTTGCTAGAAATTCCGTTTTTTAGGAGAATAAGTTGGATGTCTGAGATTTCGAACCACAACCTATGCATATTTAAGAATCCTTAAAGAATGTTCTGATTGTACATGTTAGCAAGATATTTTACTTTCTAGTCTATTCGCTAGAAATTTTGTTTTTAAGGATAATAAGTGGGGTGTCTGAGGTTCGAACCACAATCTATGTATATTTTATGTAAGCAGAATAAATGGGGTGTACGAGGTTCAAACCACAGTCTATGCATATTTTATGCAATGTCTCTACCAACTGAGTTAAGCTTACATAGACATTTTGAAATTTTTTTTAATAAAATAAATAAACATATATTACTTATTTATTAATGTGTCAATGTTTGACAAATATTTACCAATGTTACAAGATCTTCACAGAAGAATTGTTTTATTTCAAAAAGATCTTGATTTGAAAATATATATTTGTTTTGGTATAAAACATTGTTGGTCTTTGTCGACTCTATGTCATGTTTTAGGTCATATGATTTGTGTTTGGGTGAAAAAGAATTACTCTTTTTTTTAGCAAAAAAAGTATTACTCTTTGTTTCTTTGGTTCCTCCTCCTTTTTATAAGACTATTACTTTTTCTATCCTATGTTATTATTAGGTGCCCTAGTTTTTTTTCTCGAAAATACCCTCTGATCGAATTTTATAATCCGAAGCGGATTAATAAGTTTTTCAGATTGTATTTTGAAACATAATAACAAAAATAGAAATTGTGTCGTAATTGATATCAAAGGTCTCTACTGATCGTCGTATAACCTTGTATAAACTGCAAAGCAATTTCAAGGACTGTATGAGCGATCTGTAGTGACCATCATATCATAAACACTCCTAACTAAATAAAGAGAAGGAAAAAGTAAGAAAGGATGAGAAATGAAGAATGAATGGATATATTGAAGCATACATGACTATTTATAGCCATAAACATATCTTAGAATGTAACTACCGACTAAAGAAACATTTAATATGCATAACCGGCTAAAAATGTATTAAACACACCACAAACCGTCTAAACATTTGGTGTAACGTCACAATCCACGCAGTCTAGGAGGTTTCATAGCATATAATTCGAATTTTTATAAACCATTTCGGATTGTATAATCTGAACAATCCTAAATTATGTTTAAGTTTGATTTTTGGAGGGTTTTTATGGTGAAAGACGCATGAAAAATAAAAAGTTACGAAACATTATTCAACGACGTAAAAAAACATAATAACAAAAGTGATGCAATTTTTGGGAAGGTGTTCAAAGAGGTGCTTTTGTACTTGATACAGCTGGCTTGCTAATTGACATATTTCGATTGGCAGGTCAATTGGATTAAGTTCACAACAACCTCTTCGTAACCAGGTCTACAACTTAATGAAAAAAGTATGGTGTTTCAAGAGAATTGTTTTGAGTTAAATCATGTTTCCTTGCCAACTGACATATCTTTATTGCCAAGCCAGCAAAATCTAGCTCATAGCAACCTCTTGGTGTTCATATCTTTCGGAAGATTTTTTAGAGTTCTTTGTTGTGTTTTAGAGCAAATGAACCAAACACGCTAATTTATAAAAGTTTTTGTGCGTCGAGGACCACAGAAACTGTTGGTGCCTTGTGGACCATACAAAAAAAAGTGCGGAGCTGGTTCGGATTATATAATATGAACTTGACTTGCACCCTACAAAACAAGAGTTTTAGCACAGGTGATAAGTGCTAGAAATCAGTTAAATATATATATATATATATATATATATATATATATATATATATATATATATATATATATTTTAGGCACTTTAGTTACTTGTTTTACAAATTATCTCATGAAAAGCTAAAAAATAATGAATAATTGCCATTTTATTCTTTTTATATCTTACTTCAACCTTTTGTGCAGGAACTAGCTTTCTAGGACAGTTAAAGAGCAAAGAAAGAAGAAGAAATTTGAAGTTAAGCTCGGCATGGCGAGCACAAAGCGAACATAGGCAGAATACCCTCAAATAAATATTTCCAGGGTGTGGCCAAGCGAGTCCATGGCGAGAATGCTCGCCACGGCGAGCCTGAAGCAAAGGCACGTGAGGCAAGTCATAGAGCATAGTTTTCCATCTAAACAGGGTGTGCCCAATTGTGAAGAAAGCCTCGCTCGCCATGGCGAGCCTGTCGTCGCTCAACGACCAATCACTTTGCAGAAAGGGTATAAAAGCTAGCCATTCATTTCCACCTAATCTACCTTACACTTTTTAGAGAGAGAAGGAGGCGAAACTTAAGGAGACAAGCAAGTCAAGGGTGTTAAAAGGTGGATTCAACAAGATTTCTTGAGAAATCATAATCTTGATGTGTATTCCATTCTTTTCTTCTCATTTTTACAAGGCTACCATGACAATGAGTAGCTAAATCTAATTTGTCGGGATTATATGTAATTGACAAAACTCGGTATGTATTTCCTTTGATCTAGGAAATATATGATTCTAATTGTTTATTGATATTGATGTTATCCCTGTTCTTTATGCTTAATTCATGATTTGAATTGTTATTGAGAAATGCATTTTGAATCAAGACCTAGGATAAACATTGTTAAACCCTAAGTACTAGAAAGGGATTTGAGTTTGATAATCACTTTAAGTATTAAGTCTTCATGATATTGTATTGCTTAATAGGCGATAGATATTTAGCAAGTGTATTAAAAATGAATCGAAGTAATAAAATTTATAAGTTCGTATCCACATGGACTGTTTCAATTTCTACTCGGCAAAAGCGTCAAAATAAAGGATGTATTAAATTCAATGGTGCCCTAGGCAGTTGAGTTGATTTTTGTAACATAAACGGATTAAAAACAATAAAAGATTGGTTTTAGGAAATTAGAGAGAAATATGGTTAAGACGATTGAATCCTTTGATGTTCTCCTATGGTTATTTGCACTCCTAATTCAAGTAATGATTATCTAGTTTCACGACACATTAACAAAGTAACTATACCCAATCTCTTGACCTATAATTGTCCCCGCAAGTAACAACTCCTTAATCTCATAAGTGAATTTGAAACAGTTGGAGGTTTTAACCGAACGTTAATCCCTATGTCATAACCTAATAATGATCTATCTCTAGTTTGATTACTTAAGTTAAACTTATTACCTAGATCAGAGTCAAAAGTCAGGGTTAGCGGTCATTCAATCTCTAAGATCAATTTGCATATTCATAAGGCTAGGGGTTAGTAATCGATGATAAACATACAAAAAGCATTAAACATAAAGTAATATGAATAAAAGCTAGACTTTCATTGATATTCAAAGGAGTTCAACAAATTAGAGTTTCCATAAGATTACATCAAATTCATCTAAGTCTCAACCACAAAGAAATTAGCTACTCAAATTTAAAGAAAATAAACAACATAAAACCAAAGAGAAAATCGCTTATCAAATTCTTATCCCTAAGGTGCTGCCGTTTTTCCTTCTCGTTGTGCAGTCCGTAGCTTTCTTTTTCTCAATTCTTTCAATCTCCCAAACGGATGTGCTCTGCTCCCTGTTGTGTTCCAAAACGTGAATTGCTCTCTGGCGTGATGGCTGTTCCTTCTCTTAATGGGATAGCACGTACACTAATCACTAATAAGGTCCATCCACTTTTCTTTTCTCATACCCCTTCATGACTTAACATAAGGCAGAAGAGCTTCTCGTGTTTTGTTTGATTCACACACCAAAAGTAAGCACTTGGCCATCAAAATAATTCAATGAGAAAGTTTCTTCTTCTTTCTGCATATGACCACTAAATATACTAATAATGCATTATTTAACTCAATAAATTAATAACGGTAATTTATTTAAAATGACTCCAAATTAAATACTAAAATAATAAAATAGACTAAAAACTTAACTAAAAAAACTCTGAAAATATGGAATGACGGACTGTCATCAATAGGCTGAGAAATCGTCGATTAAACAATACAATAGATCCCATGACATTATTTAGATATAAATGATGTTCGTCGACTGATACGTGATAATATTGATTAATAACTGGAATCTATATGATTAATCAAGAGAATATATGCGAAGTTTTGCTAATGAAGTCTAATCCCATCAGTTTTATCTCTATGTTTAACTCTATTTTAATTATCGCATTATGGTTCGATTAGGGTTTACGAAACAATTGTTGAACGACTTTGAATATCGCACTAGTCCCAGCGAAAACGATACAAAATATACTTACTTTCGATACTACATCAACATGAAATTTAATTTTAACAACGTGCATTAAATATAACAATTTCAAATACATTAGAGACATAATTCTACAAAGTAAAACATCAATAAAAAAACATAACAAATTAGGGATCAACTAAACTAATTTCTTCGTCTGGTTCCTCCAGCTGAGCCCTGATCTCTTCGTAGTTTCTAGGCCGGATCAAACTTTTCTGAATTCATCAACAAATATGACCAATGAAGGATTCAAATCGATTAGTCACTTATTACTATACTAACCAAATATCGATAATATGGTTCTCATATCGTCGTTCATGAGCTTCATTCGGCTGAACTTCACTTTTTCAAATGAGTCGGCCGATGGTCGTCGATATTCAACACAATCTACCCTAATAATGTCTCTATGGTTGATTTGACAGTTGATTTGATTGAGTTGATCCCTCAACCCGAAGAGTGTAATACATTCCAAACCCTAAACATATGGGGTGATTTTTCCCCCGTTATAGTAAACTGCAGTTAGCTTGGTGTATGGAACAATGATAGAAATATCCATGATTTTTTTTGTGGTTTACTGGTTATAAAAATAGGCACACTAATTTATATATGTTAGATGTCGTTGTGGACCACAAAAACTGTTGGTGCAATGTGAACCACATTAAAAAATCTTGTACTGAACAAGTTCAAATTGTGTAATCCAAAATTTCCCTCACCCTATAAAGTACGAGTTTGAACACATTAATGAAGCATTTCTTATTTTAATATATGAAATTATCTGGAACAGTTTCAGATTGTATAGTCTGAACCATCTCAGAGTGTTGGACAGTTACTTGTTCATCAAGAGCAACTCATGGAACACAATTTTCAAAGGGTTTTACTAGTTTTAATGGTTGGTTAGATTCTTTGAACACATTTTTTTGACCAATATTTATGAATCGTTACTGATGTTGTATCAAAAGTAAGTATTTATGTTATCGTCTCTACAGGGACTGGTGTGATATTCTAAGCCGTTCAACAATCGATATCGTTCTGAGCTAGGGTTTCATGATTGTTTTGTTTCATAAACTAATAAACTACGAATTTGTAAAATGTATGAGAGTTAACATGGAAGTGATTATGTTGGGATTAAAATTAATCAACCCACTTATACGTATTCTCGGATTAGGGTTGTGTAATCCAATTATCAATCGATATTATCACGTATCCCTCGACAACATCATTCGTGTCCAAACAATATTGTGATATCAATTGTATCGTTCAATCGTCGATGTCTCACACTATTAAACGATCCAAGAGTCGTTCTTATCATTCAATCGACGATTTCTCAATCTATTAAATGATAAGAAAGCATTAAGTGTGGATACAAACGATGATTATTAAAACATCCATTCCATGTCTAGAATCTATGTTTTGATAGATGATTATTCTCATCTAGATTCAAAAGTATTTTTCAATCACTAATAAATCAAACATAAGCATTACAATGCAAGAATAACATCAATATCTTGAAATAATTAAAATCACACAACACCATAATCAAAGGGAATACATACTAATAGAGTTGATTACATTTAATCCCAACAAAAAGAGTTTAGTTACACATTGTCATGGTAACCTTACAAGGAGAAAAGAAGAGATGGAATGGAACCAAGCCATGATGTCTCAATGATCTTGTGTCTTCCTTCAATCCTTGTGCTCCTTGCTCTTTAGAGTCTCTCAGGTCTTTCCCCTGTTTCTCTCCTAAAGTGGCCTCTAATAATATAGTATGATCTGATATGATATATGATGTCCTCTCTTGAAAAGAACAAATGGGCTTTTAATGGCCTGTTCTGTCTCAACTCGCCTCGCGAGTAGAAACGCTCGCCATGGCGAGTAGTGGTTTCTTCACCAGTGGGTTTGTGCCACGTCAGCTCTAAGGAGATTTGGGCCGCCTTAACTCGCCTCGCGAGTGAGTTGCTCTCTGATCACTCGCCATTGCGAGTTGGGGGCGAGTGAATATGCCTTCCTGCCTTTGCTTGCTTTTGCTACTCGCCATTGCGAGTTGGAGGCGAGTAACTTCATCTTTCTGCCTTTTTATACATTTTTTTCTTGTTTTTCTTCTTTGTTTAGTGTCTTGAGGTCAGTTCATGCACAAATGGATAGAGTAAGAAAAATAAAGCGTAATAGGGCAATTATCACTTTTCTCTCGGCTTTTCCCTAGATAACTTGTGAAACAAGTAACATAAGTGCCTTAAATGTAACATGAAATTAACTACTTTCTGGCACTTATCAAACTCTCCCAAACTTTACTCTTAGTTTTTCCTCAAACAAAAATTCAATAAGGACAAGTTAGGTACAAGACACAAGTACAAAAGTTTTGAAAATTCGTCCAGATGCATGATTCAAAGTGAATGCGCGGGCAAGTCTGAAGTTTCCGACTAATCTGAGAGTTCACTGCAAATATGAAATGAGTTCTTAGCACAAAGTTCATGTCACACAGTTCAAGTCAATAATACATTTATTCACGAACCACACCTAACACACTTCTTTGTAAGTAGATAAACAAAATGAAATCAATGAGTGGGGGTTAAGAAACACACATCCGGCAATCAAGTTCACATCTAGATCAAGTTATGTGTCCATCCAAATATCGTTTCAAAAGGCACAAAAACATGGATCAAAAGGTCTTTGAGGGTTGTAACTTGGCTTGGCTACAAAAGAAAGGACATTTGTGGGGCAATTGAATTCAAATGGCCAAGCATAAGGGAACATTCCTTCTATTCACATTCAAAAG
>Ga0228711_1012255_pt1 | contig 10571 bp, 5 predicted proteins | sample MedpolnodulmetaG_2_FD_177996 | JGI IMG/M metagenome (GOLD analysis project Ga0228711, IMG submission 177996) | Root nodule microbial communities from Medicago polymorpha collected in Santa Monica, California, United States - brown nodules | ecosystem: Host-associated > Plants > Roots > Nodule...
AATTTCTCTTGTTTGATTGTGAAGGAGTTGGCGAGAGAGGCTGCTTTAACATGGGCCCTATCGTTATTTTGTTTCCTCCCTAACCTGCGAAGAAAGGGGGAAGAAACCAGCTTCACAAGTTTTTTAATTAAGGATTCTATTATATGATCTTTTTTGGATATGTTTTTGAAATTTTGATGTTGTTTTATAAACACCTCTAAGATCGGATTGGATCGGGTTTCGGATCACTTTTCAAAATTGAACCAAAACGAATCGAACCACCCAAAAGTAAATATAAATACTTATTTATTCTTTTATTAGTATTAGTATTACTAACAAAAAGATGGAGAGGTAGTCCGTCTTTTTGTTATTTTTATTGCACTAATGTTTGAAAATTATGATCGGTTTTTTTTTAATAATTTTGTTTTTGATTAAAACTAAGAATATAAATGTTTGTTCCTTTCAAATTATAACAAATAAAACTAGCTATGATTATCTATTTCAATAACACCAACAATATAACAAAAAATTATAATTTAAATTCTTATTTTTTAATGACATCAACAACAATCTTTATTATACAAAAAAGTCTTTAAGAGTATAATTGAGATAATGAAAAAGTAAGTATAGATATAATCATCTAGTTTGTTGCATTTTTTAAAGAGTAAAGAAAAAAAATTGGACATATATATACTCATATTGTGTTTGTTACATCTATTCTCTAATTATGAAACTTAATGTCTACCAAAAATACAATCTTGCCCTTCTTAATTTGTTGACACGTCTTCAAAATTATATCTTTCTGTGTCTTTAGATTCAACCTCTTCCTGTTTTTTCTCCCTAAAAATTGATTAAAACAAACTCACTCGATAAACATACTAACATAATCTTCTTTTTTTAAAAACAAACAAACTTAATCTTAATCTCAATCAAAATAAATTTTCCTATAATTCAACTTCAAAATATTTATTTATTCCCTAATTAGGAAACTTAATGTCTACAACAAAAATACAATTTTGCCCATTCTTAATTTTTTTACACATCATCAAAATTACATGTTTATGTCTTTTGCTTCAACCTCCCCCTATATTTTCTCTCTTAAAAACAGATTAAAACAAACTCACTCGATAAACACACTAACATAATCTTTTTTTTAAAAACAAACAAACTTAATCTTAATCCCAATCAAAACAATTTTTCCTTTAATTCAACTACTAGACTTAAAAAACAAATTACAATATATTTTATCTTTCTCCAATTCTATTATCTAATTATGAAACTTAATGTTTACCAAAAATATAATATTGTCCCTTCTTAATTTTTTGATACTTCATCAAAATTATATCATTTTGTGTCTTTTGCTTCAACCTCCCCCTATTTTTTCTCTCTTAAAAACAAATTAAAATAAACTCACTCGATAAAATACAATAACGTAATATGTTTTTTAAAGAACAAACAAACTTAATCTTAATTAAAACAAATTTTTCTATAATTCAACTTCTAAATATCTAAAGAGTTAAATCCAATTTAAAATCTATTTTATCTTTGTCTAATTATGAAATTATCTAATTATGAATGTTAATGACCAATAAAAACACAATTTTGCCCCATCTTAATATTTTGACACTGTTGGCCGGTAATTTTACCAGGCTCATTTAATGCGGTCAACATTAGTTGACTTTTATCTTTGCAGGAATCAAAGTCTTTTCCTTTAAATTTGAAGAGTTCGATGAGAGGTGGACTTAGTGCGAAAGGGTCTAAAAGCTCTAGAGTTCAACAAGAGGCGAGTCAGGAATATTGCAAGACCGTCGAAGCCAATTAATTATTGTTGAGGCGGTAAGATTTCAAATTTCAAAGAGAAACGGTTTCCTCAATGGAAACGTGGGAGACAAGCGGTTGTCTACATGGAAGACAAGCGCTTGTCTCCCACGTTTCCATTGAGGAAACCGTTTCTCTTTGAAATTTGAAATCTTACCGAAAGCGGTTGTCTACGCGAATTATTTTTCTTAAAAACAATTCACAACAAGTCCTAAGATTTCTGGTTTGATCATGCTTATAATAATCAAAATCAACCCTTCTTATTTACCAAAAACACCGGTAAACAGACACATCAACATATATTTACCTTTATGTGTATTTTGTAACAAAAGATCATATTTATTCTATGATGATGTTCATATGATTTTTTATTATTTAGGATGCAATAGAACTACGTTCCTATGAGCTTTTCTTTTGTAGGTGATCCAATGAAAAAATGACAATTGTTTACATATTTAATCTAAGAAAATATTCACTAATCACGGGCATTAGACCTGACTCAGGTATAACCAAAAACAGGGATAGAACATAATAAATTAGACCAAGTAGATCAGCCTTAATCTATCCTAAAAAAATTCACTAATCATGGGAGCACCCATCGAATCAGTATAAGGTGCTAAAAAGATAAGTTGATATATTTATAGGGACTAAAAGTTGAACAAATTTTTTAGAGGGACTAAAAATATAAGTTGATATATTTATAAGAACCAATAACATATTTAATCCTTTTAATTTTTTAATATATTTTAGGGCTAAATATTCCTTACTTGTGACGTTTATGAGAAATCTCATTCTCTTAAACTTGAATTCTCTTAAACTAAGATTGATGTGTCATTGAGAAATTTTAAACCCATAATTGACTAGTAAATGTTATATTATCTTGGGATAAAAAATTTCTCTTGTACCCAAAACATTCAGAAGATTTGATTTATTCTATACCCTTATAATTTGGGATTTAAATTACTTTATGAAATTTCTTAATATTTGATGTAAATTAATATGAGAATCATATACTCTTTTAAATCATATATTCGCTATATTTGAGTTTAAAATATTCTATGTGAAAATACTTTTTATAGTAATAACACTCATGAAAAATATTATTTTAAAGTGTTATGATTATGAAAATTCTCAGACTCGATCTTATATATTCTTGCATCAAATATTCTATATAAATTACTATATTTTGGGATTTGTTGATACTTGATACCCTCAACTATTTATTAAGTAAAGAATAATTTGACTATTATAGCATATATATTCTTGATTTGTGGGTTTCAAAATTATGTTAAATCTTGAAAGGATTGCATCAATTAAACTGAGATTATTTCTTTCAAAATCATATATTCTCACTCAACATTTGAGCCTACACTATTTTGAAATTTCTCTCTTACATCAGTAACACTAACTATCTAATAAATTAAAATGTTACTAATGTGAATTTATAGAAGGCTAAATTTTATTAATTTAATATATTCTTTCTTTCATATTGTCTTAGCATAAATATTCAAAGTTTTCTAATTAATCATTCTTTTTTGCTACATATATAAACTTAGACATTTGTCTCTTACTCTTGCCACATATTGATTTAAAGGGTACTAATAATATTTTAATTTTAAAATGAGTATAGTGATATGTATATTATATATGCCATTTATATTGAATCTAAAATTGGCATATTTCTCTTTAGTACATATTATACTTTCTACTATACTGTCTAATCTAGACCCATAAATAATTACTTTAAATTTTAAGACAAATACTATTAAGTTTCTTTTTTTGATAAGGTCAAGAGAAAGGTTGGGCATCCGGGATAATCGGCGGCATCCCAACTAGGTGAGCACCCTACAGAAACCCTCATCCTCTACCGCCTTTCCAATACGTAATATTGTTACAAAAAGGGGGGAAATATATAGAAAAGAGGGGGGACTAGGCCAAAACCCTCAAAATGAAGAAAAAAGACAGAAATAAAAGGAACATAAAAAGTTATGGAAATCTATAGTTTGGTAGCCCATACACGTCCCGTGCAAAGTCCGCCAACCACGTAGAAGGCAAAATGGTGAACCAAGTAGAGTCATCTATGACATGTCCCTCTACAGACATATTCCAGAACCAAACATAAATTAATTAGTAACACGAACTCAAGAACCAACTCAAAATAGGAGCACAATTTCCTGGATGTTCCAAAAAATGATATTCATTTGAACGGTGGAAGAGGACCTTGAGAGCAGGTTTTTATGGAACTTTTTGCATATTTTTTCTTCTTCTGCGACTTGGAAACAACCTCTGTAAATGGTACCTCGGTTGCTACTGCCTTTGATAGCCAAGTGTGCATGAAACCTAAGTTTTTTGTAGCACCGGGTCTATCTTAGAACCCTCCAGAGCCACAATACTATTGATATCAAGAGTTTTATTTTTTACGGGAGATAAAACAGATATAGTATTTCCCTCAAGATTATGTGCAACTATATCATCGGAAACATTCTCAAGCTGCATACTAAAATTATGATTCTGAATAACAGGACTATGAGAAGTATGAGTTACCACAAGTGACAGAATTCCTCCCGGAGTGTCTGTGCGGTCTGCCCCTTAGTTTGCTGCCAGAGTTGCATCTCTATGGTCAAGTATTTCTTCCTTATGATTTTGGTTATCAAGCTGAAGTGTATCCTTTAAAGGCTCGGTCTCTGATGACTGTTGTACTAGGACAATTTGTTGGGGTTCAGATATTGTTTCTATTTCCTCTTCCACCGTAATTAGTTCCGGAACAATATTGTTTGTGACGCCAAAAACTACTGAGGAACCAATGCCAGAAGGGTTTTCTTTTATTGGTACCCAAGTGGCCTTCTGTGTCGGGACCTGCTTCTTCCCATTTGCAAATTGATCCTTAAGGGAAATTGTTTCCTTTCTAGGGTATATTCGCCTGCAAGCAGTGACATCATGTCCAATATTCTGACAATGTGAACAAAAATCAGGCATCCATTCATAAGCCACCTCCATCGTGAAGGCACACCCTTCCCTTTCGACGACGATTTCATGAAATAGTTTACGTGCGAAATACATGTCGACTAGAATTCGTGCATAATGGCCAAACAAACGCTTCAACGTTGCATTATCAATCAAAAGAGGAGTGCCCACCGCACTTGCAATCTCCCGGAGTGTCTATTCCATCCAATCTCCCGGTGCATGTGCATATTGAAATCCTTGGACCATTCGAAAAGGCTAAGGACACCTGGCTTCAGGCTTACAATGCCCGCAGCCCAGACAGACCGCATATCCATCTCTGAAGCAAAGAAAAATTCGTAAAACCCTCTTCCTAAAGACATCATGCGCTAGGCACCTGTTGTCTTCCAAATCTTCTACAATTTCGATTCAATTTCTTTTGTGACATAGGGCTTGTCTCCCTTGTTCAAAACAAGACGACCCCAAAAATTAGACTTGCAGACATCCATCCCACGTTCATAGATACACTGGGTAATTTTAATACTGACATTTTCTCCACAAATTATTGGTTGAGGCAAATTTTCGTTGGAGATAGCCCTAGTTGACGCTGTTAGAGCTTGTGCGAAAGTAACCACCAGCGAAGCAGAGGGCAGCGGTGGAGTGACAGCCCTTGCATCTTTGGGAGCAGCTGCAAGATTGGACATCTCAGGATGCCAGTCAAACATGGTAGTTGGGATCAAATCGCACAGAGAAAATTGAATACAGTGAGGTTCAAAGGTTTGGAGATAATTGTGGAACAGTTGTGCACCAATTTGTTGTGTTGAGGATAATCAATGGAATGTCACAAAACGGTGGAAAACCCCACACGATACCAATTGGAAGAAGCACACTCAATTTATGTAAGACGAAAGCCACCGATAGCTAGTTGGTGAATCAACTAGTAAACAAATTGGGCAATGGATTTTGATTAAAATTGAAAAAAGAGGGGACGGCGCTCATGCTAGGTAAAAGCCTTAGCAGAGCGTTCTATACTTCAATGTATGTTACAAGTGGTCTCCTATTAACTCTCTAATTATCTGTCTTATTGCAATTAAATATTTGGATGGTACTAATATTAAATTATATATTTCATATGAGGCAGAATCCATTGACACCAGATGTAAGTCTTTTTGCTTAGACCAAACCTCAATAGTTATAATTAATTGATCCAATGTCTCATGTTATTTCCAAAAAAAAAACTTGTAATGAGAACACATGAAACAAAGTAGCGTAGTTTCTTTTCTATCCTTTGACCCTTTATTAACATTAATGGGTTCAGATTGCTGTATGATGTGAAATCAATTGATATCAGTTTGTGGTTAAATCTTCAATTTAGAAGACATTGGACAATCATGGTGCAACAATATCGCATTATAGCAATCCTGTTTGTAATTTTTGGGATCAGGTTTATTTTTAAGAAACTAGCAATTGATTTTTAATAATTTTTGCGTTATTCCATCACATACATGTCTCTCCGATTTGCAAAGCCGTTTTTTTTCTTCACCATAACCATGATTCCCGGTTTTTTTTTATTGTGAATTATGGGACATATGTTAAAAGATGCAAATTCTTCTTTTCCAATTTTTTGCTTTAATGTAATATAGAGGACATGGCCATAGAAAGAAGCATCATCGTTTTGCAGGAAAACAAATTAGGTAGGTTGAGGGAGAAATCTAATGTACTACTTTTAGTGAGTACTTTTAATGAATAAATCCAAACCATTAGATCAAAGTAAATCAATGGATGTGATTTGGTGTAAGTAAAAAGACTTACACCTGGTGTCAACAGATCCTGCCTCATTTTATATATAGTAAATAATGCATTATTGCATTTTTTATGCTAAAATTCTAATTATGAATTAAAATTTGCATGCCTTTTCGTTGTTTATTAGTTAAATATTATCAAAACAACTTATTAAAAATTGGGGCAATTTTAAACCAAATATCATCCTTGTGTCTAAATTCTTATATAAATCATATTGATTTATAATTAAAGTCTCACATATGTTTATTTATAATTTCTTATTATGTATTCATGAATATTTTGAGATGACTATATTATAAGATATTCTCGTTAAGTCATCAAAAGTCATTGGCTCAAAGTATAAGGATGAATGTCACACATTGTGAGGTAAGCCATGATTTAATTATTTTATTCACTTGTGACTTATCATATATTATTGCACATATGAAGATATTTATTCATTCTTCTCTTTTGTTGTGCAATTATGATATCATATATAGAATTGGAATTCTTTTTCCAGTATATTCTAAATAGAACTCTATAATTATTATATATTATTACTATAATGCTCCATGTTGTATTTATATTCTAATTCTAATTTATAGTGGGAGTATTGAAAAAAATTTATTCTAAGAGTTCTACTTTGGATAAAATAGAAAACTAATTGACACACTTGTATTCTAAATAATAACTCTTGTTATTATATTATTTCATATAAATAAATTCTAAAGTCATATTTATGATGTGCTAATTTAAAATATTGGTAAGCATGTCTTTCTATTATTTGAATTTGAATATGGCCGAAGTTGAGTAAATTAAGTACAATTGTTTATACATGATATTATTTTATCATATTCTTTTAAGCGTAAACATAATTGATTTTTATAATTGTAATCTCACCTATCGTGGATGCAATTGTGCAAATTTTGTTAAATAGATTAGTATTATATCGGTGACAATTATACCCTATCGGTGTATTGTTATTAATATAATTTTGCTATTAATCAATGTACCTTAATTTTGTTATACTTATGTCAAATATAATTAGAGTACCCTATCAATATTTAAATTTTTGAAACATAAGAATTGTACATTGTGATGACATAGTTCTTACTTATTATTCTTAAGGTCATTGAATGTGACTACAATAAGTAAGTTACTCTATTAAAAGACATGTAGCAAACTATATAAATTTTTCAATCCAATATTTTTTTTTTTAAAACTCGGTATCCGATCCAAGAATCGATTAAGGGACCAATCCCACCGCCCACTTGCGGGGGGGCCGTTTAATCCAATATTATTTGAATTTTGAATTAAATTTCTACTTAAAAGTTATTTTATATATATATATATTTTGGATTGCTACTATCCTTTTGTTATGTGATTGACGGATATACCCTATCAGTGTGACGTTACTTAATTAACATATCATTTTGTGATAGACAAATAGTTGAATATTTTATTTAAAATATCTTTCAAACCTTATGATTCAACTATCATTATCTAATCTTTATGAAGTGGTAGAATCCTTGCTATGTATTGTGTAACGTGATGGACATACCATATCGGTATGACATTACTTAACATGAACATCCTTATGTGGGTAAAAAAATACCTTATTAGTTTAACTATCATTCTCCACCAAGTGGAGAAAAATATAATTCTTCAACAAGTGAGGAAAATTTTACATGTCAATTGTCGCGTCATATTTCGGAGATCAAGACTATTTGATTAGCGTTTGACTCACTGATTTTTCACGACTAAACATTTAATTTTTTTTAAGAAAAGGGGAAAAAAGTTCAAACTACCCAATATTTGAAAAGATTTAGGGTTCGGAGGTTAGTTATATTTAGGGAAGGTGTTAGCACCCTAAATATCCATAGTATCCTATGGGAACCTCTTGATTTTATTTAATTAATTGTGCTATAACTTGCATGTTTGAAAAGTGATGGAGTTAAAGTGATAAAAAAATAAAATAAAGACTGATTTTATTTTGCCTACGTACCCGTGAGGGATCAAAACCTCGTAGTTCGGGGTAGAAATTGACGTTTGATTTGTTTTGTGTTTTTTATTAGTTTTGAAAAAGGTTTTAAAATGAAATGTAAGTGGCAGATAAGAATTGGTTTGAATTTTTTAATTTAAAAAAAAATAGATTTAAGGTATAATTAAAATTGATTTGAAGTTTGATTAAAAAAAGAAAAAAAAAATAAAAAGAACGATCACTTGATTGAAAATCAAGGTTTATTATGAAAATATTTTTGTGATTTTTGATGTTATTTGCATGTTTTTGTTATTTTGAATAATAAATAAAACCAAAAACTAAAACAAACGTAGCAATGAAATAAAAGCATGAGAATGTTGTAGTGACGTTGGATCACCACAAAATCTCTTAACCTAAACTAATTTTTTTGCATTTTTTTGATGACATGGAAACAAATAAAAAAATAAATACCTTGAAACCGAAAGGGACAGAAAGGAGTAGAAGAAGAAGAAAGACTCGTCAACACAAGTCGAAGGAGGGAGAAGAGAGGAAAAGTACAGGAAGCATCAACTGTGAATTTCGGTGTCCGGAATGCATTGGGTGAGCTCTCTATTTATAGAGAAAATTCACAACTAAAAAGTGAGAAACTTTGGGAACAAGTAATTCACATATTTGATCTAGCACAAAAATATCTCAATTGTGTACCAAAATATATCATATTGAGTAAAAAAATATATTATTGAGTACATAAATATATATTATTGAGTATCAAAATATATTTCAGATCAAGCACTTAAATACGTTAGGTTGCCTACCAAAATATCTCAAATTGTGTTCCAAAATATTCTAAATTGCATTCTAAAATATTTTCGCAAAACTTGAGGACTAAGAAAGCACTTTTAAATAATGATTAAATTAATTAATTAATTTATCATTTCCAAATAATATTTTTCTAGTGCTTATTTCGTTCACACAATTATGTACCCCCATTAATGAAAGATGCACCCCCACTATATAATCTTAGGTCAAAAATTGGGGTATGACATCAATTAATTATATCTCATAAACAAATATATTCATTCGTTTCATAACTCTAGATATAAAATTATTGTAGAGACTTATATTGAGGATATTAATTATATTATTTTCTCGTAAGTTATTATATACTTCCATACCATTTTATATTATTGTAAACTTATTTTATAATAGCAATATGACGAAAGCTCAAAGTTCTTAACAACTCTATTGAGAAAAATTTATTTACACCATTATTCTAAATAATTATAAATGGTATATTTGAGATATTTAATTTTACCATTTTCACTGTATTTTGACATGTATTTTTATTATTGATATTCTTCAATACTTATGGAAGTTTATGACTATTATCTTATATCCTCATTAATAATAAAATATTAGTCTTATGTATTTCCGGCGCGTGTAACCTAATCTTTTCTCAAATGTGTGTAATTATAATTGTAACATTTGAGTTTTGAGTGAGTTACTAAAAATGTGGATAGAGTCTCATATCTTAATTTATAATACTAGAGACTTATCTCTCACTCATATGATGATAAACCTTTTATATAATCATCATATTCTGTCATATAAGGTTACTGTATTTATAAAATTCCTTCAAATTTTAATTGTGAAAATTAGATCTTTTTTTATAAAATTCTTAAATGAAAAATTACATTCTCCTTAATTCTTGAGGCAGAATATATGGTTAACTACGAAACTCAATTCTTGATAATATATGCTATTAAAAAATATATATTCATGAGGTTTTATACTATCATTGATTTACCACTTATGTTAATAATTCTACTATACTCATGTGCAAAATATATGGTTGAGTTCATGAAACTCTGTTAGTTAAAATTATATAATCACTTATGTTGATAATCTTGCACTAGAAATTAAGTATCTCACTGATATTACAATATTAAAATATTTATATCTATCAGTGATCACTAATGATAATCTCATTTACTCTTGCTTATATATATATATATATATATATATATATATATATATATATATATATATATATATATATGTGTTATAATTG